>JAEEGK010000885.1_pt1 | contig 75214 bp, 66 predicted proteins | sample 8958771 | NCBI WGS metagenome assembly JAEEGK01 (sample SAMN16246547, study PRJNA631951) | gut metagenome | biome: gut microbiome; feature: rumen; material: SC-attached | host: Bos | place: Iran: Karaj | collected 2018-10
TTTGTTATGGATATACTATCTTGATATTATCATATCTTCATTTTCGTATATTTTGTTTTGTTCAATCTCTTTTATTATTTTATTAATATTTTCTGGATCGCCATATTTTTTAAACACGTCAGCATTAATAGGATTTATTGCAAGTGATAAAGATCTTATAAATGCTAATATTACAAAAATATCAATAAATCCTATAATAATAGCAATTATTAAATACTCATAGTCAATTTCACTAATAAACATTGTAATCATCACAAAAAACATACATGTAAAAATAGACATAGGAAAAAACAAAAAAATAGACTGTTTAATGTTGGTTTTTTTTATACTTTCTAAACTATTATTCATAGTAATACACCCTACTTTTCTTAATATGATGTTATTTGTTTTACTGGAATAATTATAGCATATTTTTGGCAAAAAAAAAGACAAAGTACTAAATAGCACCTGCGTCTTTTAAAGCTTCTACAACATTTTCTTTAGGATAAGCACCAATAATACCACCAGTGATTTTTCCGTCTTTAATAACAACAGTCATTGGTGTAGCTCCAAACTCATCCATAAATGTTTCAAAACCAGCTACGGCTTTTAAGTTAACTAATGTATCATATGATTCTTGATCGATAACATCCCAATTTGGTGAATAGATATCAACAATCTTTTCTAAGTCAATATATCTTACTTGGAAATCATACTCTTCACTTATTTCAGTAATAGTTGGAGCAAAGATAGCACAATAACCACAAGTTTGACGTGCTACTAAAACAACTATAGTTTTATTTTTAGATTCTTTAACAACATCTTTACCTAAGATTTCTTTAAAAGCACTTGTATCATAACCACTTGGTTGTTCTTCTTCACCAGATGGTGCTGGTGTAGTACCTTTCTTTAATGTTTCAACTTCTTTAGATAAATCATTTATTCTAAATACTAAATAACCAGTTGATAATATTACACCGAAAATAGTTATTATTAGAGCTATTCCGATAATAATTGTTAAAACGTTATTTTCTTTTACTTTCATTTTAATCACCTACATATTTTAATTTTATTAAGATATCTTCGATTTCTTTGGCAGTTGCTTCGCCATCTAGACGATATTTTCTTTGTTCTACTCCATCAATAAAGAATAATGTTTGAGGAGTAGTATCGATTTCCAAAGCATCTAAAGCAACATCAAATGTTTCATCATCTAGTTTTTGGAAATCTAATTCATAACCTATTATGTCATATTTTGATAATACACTATTTAAAACAGGTTTGTAAGAATGACAATGGGAACAACTTGTTTGGGTTCCTACTAAGACAAAGGTATCTTTATAAAGAATTCTTTGAGTAAATTGTTTGTAATCTATTTGTTTTAAATTAGAGTATTCTTTAGTTTCTTCTCTTTGATTATTATTGTTATTATTATTTTCTTCATTTGTTGTTGTATTATTGCAAGCTGTTAACATAGCTATAAATAATATAAAAACTATTATTTTCTTTTTCATATTAACCTCAATCTACAATTTCTATTCCGAGAAGATTTATTAATTCAACTGCTTGAACCATATTAACTTTAGCTCCTTTTAAGGCTTTAGGAGTTACTTTGATACCTTCTATTTTACAAGTACTTAGATTAACACCATCTAAACTAGTATCAATTATTTCTGTACTTGTTAAATTGGAATCAGAAATTTCAAATTTATTTAACTCTATATTATAAAAGCTACTTTCGGTTAAGTCACTATTTTTTATACTAAATTTCTTAGTTTTTAACTCTGCTAAGTTTAAATAACGACATATTGATCCATCTATTAAAGTATTAGTAAGACGACAATTGATTAAATTAGTTCCTACTAATTTACAATTTTCAATTGTTATATCTTTAAAACCGCAATCAATAAATTTTACATTTGATAAGTCACATTTTTGAAATGTGACTTTATTAAAATAAACATTTTCGAATGTACTTTCATTAAAATTCATGTTGATAAGTATAGAATTATTCACAGATTTATTTTTAATCTTTGTTCGTTTAATATCTGTAGTGATTTTTTCACCATAGATATCATCAACATCAGCTAGAAGAGGATTCATTTTCTTCTTTATATATTGATGTAAATAATTCTTTATCTTCTTCTGTTTCTGGTTCTTCTTTATTAATTATAGTTGGCAAATCACTTATTGATGATAAACCAAAATAATCTAAGAATTCAGATGTAGTTGCATATAGATTAGGTCTTCCTGCTAAAGTAGATTTACCTACTTCTTTAATGAAACCTTTAGCAACTAGTTTTCTTACCATGTGGATGTTATTAACACCACGTATTTGATCTAATTCAACTCTAGTAATTGGTTGATTATAAGCAATGATAGCTAAGGTTTCTAAAGCTGCTTGGGATAAAGTATTACTTTCAGGATTTTCAATTAACTTTTGATAATACTCTTTATGTTCTTTCTTAGTTGTTAATTTAAAAGCATCTCCAAGATAGCTGATTCTGATTCCTCTGTTATCATCATCGTAACTTTTTTTAAGTTCCATAAGAAGCTTTTTAGCTTCTTCCATATCAATATTTAGAATATCACATATTTGATTTAATGTTACTCCTTCATCACCAACGACAAAGAGTATTCCTTCCAAAACTCCTAATAAATTCATATACTACACCATCTCTATCATAATAGGACTAAAGTTGTCTTTTTGAGTAATATTAATTTCATTATTCTTACTCATTTCTAGAATTGATAAGAAGGTTACTACAACTGTTTCTCTAGTTACTTCTGTAAATAGTTCTAGAAAGTTAACTTTTTTTCTTTTCTTTAAGATAGTTCTAATATCTTTCATTTTATCTTCGACACTTAGTTCTCTCTTTGTTATTTTTGTATTTAATGGCTTAGCAAGTTTTTGTCTATCAAGGAATAACATGTAAGCATTAAATAGATCATTAATATCTAGTTCACCTTTTTCTAAACCAGTACCATCTAAATATTCTCTTATGTTTTCGGGAAGTTTAGTATATACTTCTCCTCTTTTTTCTTCTAGTTCTTGAAAACTAGAAGTTATTTGTTTATATTTTTCATATTCTAATAATTTATTTCTTAAATCTTCTTCTGATTTAATTGTGAATTCATCATCAGTAGTTTCTTCTTCATCTTTACGATTAACTAATAACTTACTTTTTAAATGAACTAATTCTGAAGCCATTACTAAATATTCACTAGCTATATCAATATTCTTTTCTTCCATGTTATGAATGAAGTCTAAATATTGATCAATTATTTCATGAATATTTATTTCATAGATATCCATTTTAGATTCTTTTACTAAGTGCAGTAATAAATCTAATGGGCCTTCAAAATCGGTTGTATAAAAATTGTAAGTCATTTAAACCACCCTATCCACTACATGTGTAACCTAATGATTGAACCTCATATAATACAACATTTTTGTGTTCGTTATATTTAAAGTAACGATATACTTTTAAGTTAGATATTGTACGACCTTCTACTTTACTTAAGTCAATATTATTAACCATTTTAAATTCTGGTACAATACTTGGATCTTCAGCTTTTCTTTCAGCAAAATCTGAAGAGAAGTTTTCAATTTTTCTGTATTTTTCTGATAATGCTCTATATTCTTCTTTACGAGTGTCATAACCAATATTGTATTTAGAAGCTTGTTCAGCATATGTCTCTTGAATCTTAACTAACATATCATCTTTAAAGTAGTATTTCATTTCATCATTTTTATAATTACATCTTAATACTCTGAAGCCATCTTCTTCAGTATAGATTTCTGCTTCAGGATAATCATCTTTATCTATTAATGCAATAGTAAATCTATTAGCTTCTTTTTTAGCTTTTTCATTAACAGTAAATGTGAAGTCTTGAGCTCCTTTTGGTGCAATAGCATCATATGAGAAGAATTTAGCTCTAAATACTAATTGATTTTGATCATACAATAAAATGTAATAATTCTTATCAAAATAGAAAGGTTCACTTGTTGTATTAAAGATTGTCATAGTTATTGTATATTCTTTATTTTTCTTTTGAATCTCAGGATCTTCTGATTCTGGTACAACTGTATTATTTGTTTCTTGTAATACAGCATTAGTAATAATTAAATCATCTACTTGATATTTTGTTGTTTCTTCAAAGTAATAGTATTTCTTTTCTATTTCTTCTTCAACTGGTTTAGTTATTACGCCACCTCTACCGTAGATTTTCTCTAAAGCTGATTCAGAAGTATTAGTTACTTGAGGAAGTATAACAATAAAGAAACCTAAAATGATAAAGAAGATTAAAACAATAATTGGATTACCAGCTTTTTCTTCTTTAATTGTATAAAGAGTTTTTTCTTCAGAATTAAATTTAGATGTTTTTTTACCATCTATAACTTCTTGGATTACTGCTTCAGGTATTACTACTTCTTGTTTTGGAGCTTCTGGAGCTTCTACTGGAGTTGGAGCACCTTTTAAAGGTTCTTCTTTAACAGGAGCTTCTTCGGAAGCAACACCAAACATTTGTGAGAAGTTAGCAGCTTCTAATTCGTTACCTTTTATTTTAACGTCTTCTTTTTCTTCGCCAGCATCGAAAGCTTGATTAATGATTTCTTGATTACCATTATCTTCTTTCTTTTCTTCAGTCACTTCTTTAGTAGGTACTTCTGGTACTTTTGGTGTTCCATCAGCATTCTCTTCTGAAGCCACACCAAAGGTATTGCTGAAATCAGCAGCTTCCATTTTATTTCCTTCTACTTTGACATCAGTTTTTTCTTCAGGAATAACAACTGCTGGAGCTTCTTCTTTTTTCTCTTCTACTACTGGTTCTTTTTTCTCCTCAACTTTTGGAGTTTCAGCAGCAGGTTTTTCTTCAGCTTTTGGTTCTTCCTTTTTCTCCTCTTCTACTTTAGGAAGTTCAACATTTATTTCTGGCTTTTTCTCAGCTTCAATAACAGGTTTAGGAGTTTCTACTACAGGTTTTTCTTTTGGTACTTCAGGGACTTCAGGTGTAGCTGTAGTAGTTTTTTCAATATCTTTTTTTACTTCTTCTTTGTTTTCCATATGAATCCCTTCATTCTTCTATAACATTATAACAAAAATAAAGTAATAAAAAAAGAGGATTTAATCCTCTAATTCTTCAGTATCTACTATAAATGGATTTTCTAAAGTACCTTCACCATCAACTTCAACTGTTTTATCTAAACTTATTACAGGTCTTATACCTAGTTCATCAGTAGTTAGATTACTATTAACAGCACCATCAGCATTAACAGAGTACACATATACTCTAGATACATATCCATAGGTAGTTGAATTTGATGGTGTTAAAGTAAAGAATGATTCACCATTATGAAGATAATAACTAGTGTTATTAGTATCATATAAACCACCAGCTAAGATAACTTCATCAATTGTTATTAAACCTACTTTTGTATTGTATTTACCACCAAAGTCATTATTTGTATCAGGACATGTTAATGATGGAGTTTTATTCATTAAACGATCATTACCATAGAAGATAGTATTATTATCACTTTGATAACTACTTGTATCATTACAGAATGATGTGAATGCTACAAAGCTATCTAATCCTTTATTAGTAATATTGTTTTTATACCATTCATCTAAGTAATCTAAAACATCATTATTAGTAGTAGCATTATTATAAATATATTTTAATCCAGAATAGTCTTTACTATCATCATATCTACTAAAGTAATTATTACCTGCTGATTTATCGAGAATAACTTTTACAGTACCATTGGTATTAATGCCAATAATTCTCCACATTTGATCAGCAAATTTAACATAGTTATTATAAACATTACCACGATAGTAATATACTTTTTCACCATCTTTTTCGTATAGATATAATCCTTCATCATTGAAAGCTATTTGACTAAAATCAGGATTACCTTTAGCAGCTATCTCTTCAGCTCTTTTACCAATAATAGCATTAGCTAAAGTTGGTTTAGTATATTTAGCTGAATCGATAATATCGTATCTAGCTTTAAATATTTCTTCTGGTTTAAAATTAGGAGCTTTTCTTTCATCAAACCAATATTTAACATTTGTTCTAATTGTTTCTTTTGGTTTAACATTTATTTTGCCAATTATTTTACTTTCTTTAATATTTTCATCTTTAGTTTTAGCTCTAGCTAAATTCTTATATAAAATAGGTTCTTGTTCAACATAACCTGATGCAGTAACTGTTAAAGAATCATAATCGATAGTTGTTTCTTTTAAAACGCTAAGTCTTATTTCTACTTCTAATTCTTCATCACAAATATTAGTAATAGTTATAGTATTAGGTGCTCTTAGCATACCTTCTTCTTTTAGAACAGCTTTAACATCAGATATTTCTATTTCATCAGAATCTGAGAAATACATTTTAAAGCAATCTAAGGTTTGAGCAGCTTTTTCTTCTTTGTTATTAATAGATACCCATAATCCATAACCTGTACCGATAGTTAGAGTAATGACAAGTAAAAAACCAATTAGAAATAATGTAAATATGTATTTCTTTTTCACTATCATCGCCTCTATTCTATATCTACTAACATAAATATATAATAAGAAAATTTTGAAGTCAACGATTTGGCTGAAAATGTTGATTTTCTTAAATGTAGCGATGTTAAGCAAATGTTCCTTTTACATTTTGTGTACAAAAAAAGAAGTGTAAAACACTTCTATTTAATTCCTAGTATTTGAATATCTTTAATAATATATTTAACAGTATTAGCAATAAATATTTCAATATCTTTAGTATCGAAAAGGAATGTTTTCTCTTCAGTACTAGCAGCAATTATTTGACCCATTTTTTCAATTAGTAAATCAATTGAATCCATAGGTATTTCTGTTATATTACTTTCGGGATATACTATTTCATTAGAGAAGATATCTAATGATAATTCATACTTATCTATTAAATCAATATTAATGTTTGTATAATCATCATAAATAATATTTTTAATAGCTGAATAAGTTAATTTCTTTTTATTGCTATCTCTAGTATATCTTTCAATATATTGATAGATATAATCTCTAAACCAATATTTATCTGTTAGTAAATGAATGAAATAACCCATTTCAAATGGTTTATTTAAATCTTTACGATATTTATTTAGGAATCTATCAATATTAGGAATATCATCTTCATTAGTATGATCTAAGAAATGAGATATTTCTTTAGTTTCACCTACTATCTTAGATAGATCTGGTGCTATAGATCCAATTAATAAATCTTTTTCATCCATTTTTAAGTATTTATTTACTTCTTTTGCAACACATAAATGTATAACTGCTGATGCCATACTATCACCTATTATCCATTATAGCATAATTTAGAGCTATATTTATTATATCTTTTTTATCATTACCATAAACATAGTTAGAAATATAATAACAAGATTTTTTAAATTCTTCTTTTAGTAATTCTAATTGTTCATCATTTTCTATATATATAGTTATAGTTTTAATTATATCAGGTATATATGTATTAATAAGATCTTTTACTTCAGTAAATGTATGATTATTATATAAAGAATATTCAGGTAGTTTTAAAGCTTTATCTTCTTCATAATTAGTTAGTTCAACAAAGTTATTAACTACATCTTTATCTTGTTCTTTTTCTATCTTATTTATAGCTATTTTAGCTATAGTTCTATAATATGCTACTTCACATACAGAATTAAAGAAATCATTGTATAAAGCATCTTTAACACTAGTTAAACTAATACCATAATATGATTCATTAGTAGCACTAGAATAGATTGGTTTACCAAAGGAATCTATCCATTGTGGATGATCTTCTTTTATTTGGTCTAAGATATTTATCTTGGTCATTAAGTCACTTTCTGAAGCATATAGAAGAGTTCTTTCTTTAGAATCTCCTCCTGACCATAAACCGGTCATATTATAATTAGTATTTTCTTTAATACATCTTTTAATATATTCATTTAAAACACAGACAGTTTCTCTTTCTGGTCCATTTAAATAAATAGTATAGGTATCTTCTTCAGGATTTGTTTTAAATAATGATAATTCATTAGTACCAATATGTTCTATACGAAAATCTATAGTAGTTAAACTATAATTTAAGAATTCAATTAAGGTATCACTATAATTGTTTTCATCTTCAGTTAGATATTTATAAATATCTTCTTCTGTTATATTAGCAAGAACATTTAAATCTTCTTCTGTAAGAAGATTAGTTATTTCTTCATTTAATTCATGAGTACAATAGTTATTTACTTTATCTAAATAGATATTAATTATTTGATATAGTAATTTAGCTTGGTACTCACATAGATCAAATTCAGAACTTTCTCTTGGTTCATCTTGACCTATTTTAGTTTCTCTTATTTCAAAAGAACCTTTTTCAAAACGATCTATTAATAATGTTTTTAGTAATTCATCATTATCTAAAGGATTAGATAAAGTATTAAATAAATCATCGATAGAAGACTCTTCTATTTCTTCTTTTGGTTCTACTTTAACTATTTCTACCTTTTTAGGTGTAGATGATAATAATTCTCTTAAGTTAAGTCCATAGATAGCTGCTAATGGAGCCATTACACGTAAGTATTTAACTTTTAAGTTATCATCCATTTCTTGTTTATTTTTTAAGTATTTATTTATAGATTCATCAAATAATCTTTCTTCAGTAAATAAACCTACTTCTTCAGCATTATTTTTTAATTCTTCAACATAACTTAAAGCATTTTCTTGATATTCTTGAAAATCAATATCATATTCTTTAGTTAGTTCTTTTAATTCATTATATTCTTCAACTGAATTATTAGTATTTAAATAATAATGACAGAATTTATAGAATATATTTTTAGATTCTGTATCAGAAGGTTCTTTAGCTTTAAAAGAAACATATCTTTCTAGTTCTTCTCTTAAATCTACATCATGAATTAAAGCTAGTTTGGTAAGAATTTCTAAGTATTCTTTTTTATCTTTTTCTTCCATACTATCTTTAATATTTACATAGTTTTCTAACATATTACAGAATGATTCAAAATCTACATCAAAACCTAGTTTTTGAACATCTTTTTTTAATTTTTTAGAAAATCTAGAAGCTTTTCTTTGATAACGTCCAGAGTTTCTTCCTGCTTCTTTTTTTAGAGCTTCTAACTCTTCTTTAGAACCATCTAGGAGGAAATATTTGCTAAAGCTTATGAATAGCTTTTCCATATCATCACCTATTATAAGTATATCAAAAAAAGATAACTATTTTAAGTTATCTTTTATATAATCTTGTACTTTGTTTACGATATTAGATACTGGTACTTCTTCCATATTACCATTTCTTCTTTCTTTGAATTCGACAATTCCTTCAGAAGCTTTTTTACCTACAGTAATACGAGCTGGTATACCAATTAATTCCATATCTTTAAACTTAACTCCAGGTCTTTCATCACGATCATCATATAGGACTTCAATACCTTGGTTAGTTAATTCTTCATATAGTTTTTCAGCTACTTTAGTTTGTTCTTCGTTATTCATATCAATTTGAACTAAAGCAATTTGGTATGGTGCAATATTCATTGGTAAGATCATTCCATAATCATCATTATTTTGTTCAATAACAGCTGCTAGGATACGACCTGCTCCAATACCATAACATCCCATTAATGGATATTGTTCTTGGTTATTTTCATCTAGATATGTAACACCTAAATCTCTAGTATAGTGATCACCTAATTTAAATAAGTTACCTATTTCAATACCATGTTTAAAGTAGATCTTGCCACCACACTTAGGACAAGCATCGCCTTCTAATACATCAGAGATATCACCTACTACATCATAGTTAATATCTTTTACATTAGCATTAATATAGTGATAATCCTCTTTATTAGCACCACAACAGAAATTCTTCATATGAAGGATTTCTTCATCTATTACTACTTGGCATCCTTCTAGTTTAACTGGTCCAGTAAATCCTGGTACAGCATTAGATTCAGCTATTTGTTCATCATTAGCAAAACCGATTTCTTTACCGCCTACTACTTTTAAAGCTTTTTCTTCATTTAGAGAACGATCTCCTCTAACAAAGAAGATTGTTAATTTATTATCAACAGTCATTAATAAAGCTTTAACTGTATGTTTAATATCTAATTTTAAATAGTTACATACATCTTCTATAGTATGAGCATTTGGTGTTTCAACCATTTCCATTTCTTTTTCAGCTTCTTTAACTTCTTCATATTTATGAGAAGCTACTTCCATGTTAGAAGCATAATCACATTTATCACATAGTACTAAAATATCTTCACCAATATCAGTAACAGCTTGGTATTCTTCTGATAATGTTCCACCCATAGCTCCTACTGATGCTCTAACTATTTTGTAATCAATTCCCATTCGATCAAAAATACGACAATAAGCTTCATACATTTTATGATAAGATTCTTCTAACATTTCTTCATCTCTATCAAATGAATAAGCATCTTTCATTATGAATTCTTTAACTCTAATTAAACCATAACGAGGACGAGCTTCATCTCTAAATTTATCAGCTTGTTGATAGATATTAAATGGTAAATCTTTATAGCTTTTTAAATACATTGAAGCTGCTAATGTAAATAGTTCTTCATGAGTAGGTCCTAATACTAAATGAGTATTCTTACGATCACGAAGATTAAACATACTATCACCAAAGGCTTCTACTCTTCCACACTTTTCATAGTATTCACTAGGGATTAAAGAAGGCATTAATAATTCTTGAGCACCTGCTCTATCCATTTCTTCTTTAACAATTTTTCTTACTTTATCAAGTACCCTTAGTCCTAGAGGTAGATACATATAAATACCTGCTCCTACTTTTTTGATCATACCTGATCTAACTAGTAAATTACCACTTTTACTTTCTTCATCTTTAGCGTCTTCACGTAAAGTGTAGAAATAACTTTTACTTAGTTTCATATTTATTCCTCCTAAAAAAATAAAAAGGATGGTACATAAGGAGTGCATATGCACGGTACCATCCTTTATTTAACTCTCTTTGATAACGGAATTCTCCGGGAATACTTTTATATTCCATTCATGGGTAGGAAAATCATACTATTAATGTTTAGTTTCCACTAACCTAAACTCACTATAATTAAGGAAATATAATTTTATGTCCCAATCAACACGTTGGAAATAATATAAAACAATTACCATCTAAAGTCAAATGGTAATTGTTATATTTTACGCTTGAGGAGGTTGTTCTCCTTGTGGTGCAGCTGGTGCATTTGCTACAGGAGCACCATTTGCTTCAGCAGAAGCAACGATTTCTTTTAGTTTTACCTTGAATGATTTTTCTTCTTCATCTTCAAGTCCCATATGATCAACTCTAATTATTTGAGAGTGATCAAATAATAATGTTTGATCTGAACTTAATGATCCTTCTGGGAATAAAACTCCTGAATAATCATATATTTTGCTTGGATTACTTGCATCCATTGTGCAGAATCCATTAATCATAACTCTTTTTGTTCCGTTTTGTAGTAATACTACAGTTCCAACTGGTAGATATTTTTCTTTAATTTCCATTTTCATCTTCCTTTACATTTTTATTTTATTTTATTTTTGTTTATTTGTCTACAAAAATTAAGCTAATCCAATTAATTCTAAGGCAGCTTCAATATCTTCGTATGTTACTTTACCATGAAGTTCTTTTTGAATCTTACCATCTTTAATAAAGTAAATTGATGGATAAGCAGCACATTCTCTGCTTCCTACTTCATCACAACCGAATTTATCAACGCCTAATAATTTAGCCATATCTCCAGTTATTCCATAATCATCAAGGAAATAGCTGTGGAAGTCATATTCATCTTGAGCATCTCTTAAATATTCAAATAAGTAAGCAGCATCTTGATTATAGTAATATGAATAGTAAGTTGAACCAGCATATAAAACTGTTGGTTTAGTATTTGCTAATACTTTCTTTAATTCTGCTTCGCCTTCAATATCTTTCATACCATAGTAATTATAGTCATTGAATGCATCATCAAATTCATCAATAATATCACCAAGAACATTATTTAGAACTTCATCTTTTTCAACAGCTTTTTGGAAGTTTTCAACTAGTTTTTCACCGTCTACATCTTCGTATGATACAGCATCCTTAGTATTCATTGTATCTAACTCATCAGATGCTTCTAATTTGTAATCACCTGATACTTCAACGTATTGTTCTTTTTCACCAGATTCTTTATAAGATACTCTGACTTTATATTCACCATTGATTACATTCTTCTTTTGTTTACCTTCAGCGTAAATATTAAATTTAGTTACGTCGCCATCTTCATCAATCTTGAATTCAACATCACAAACTTCTTCAGTTAATTCGTTAATAATTACAGTTCCAACTTTTTCTTTATTAACTCTGATGTTAATTTCTTTTTTACCTTTTTCTTCTACCATAGTAGCAACGAATTTAAATTGATCATATTCTTTTTCATGATTATCAATTGTAAATTCTGTAGTTTTACCATTTTGGAATACTGTTAAGTATTCTTTATCTTTGTATTCAAAACTGAAACCTACTACTTTATTTAATAATCCTTTAGTATAAATATTAATTTTATATTCACCTTTGAAGTCGATGTCTTTAATTCCGTCTTTCATATCTTTTAAAAGATCTTTTACATCGCCTTTTTCAGCTCCAGTTGATTTAGCAACTGCATCAATGAACTTATCATCTTCTAGTAATATTTCAATTACTTTTGTACCGAAGTTTCTAGCTTCTTCTTTATCAAATGTATAAGTTACTTTATTAGCTTTAACTGTTTTACCATCAACTTCCATTGTTCCTTTTGATTTAGACATTGCTTTAGAATTTAATGATTTGTTAACAGCATTAGCTATTCTTTTAGCTATGTAATCATAGTTATCTGCATCAAAATCTATTGTATCTAGATATTCATCCATAAGATCTTCGATTTCTTCAACATCTAAGTCTTCAGTAGTTACTTTAATAAGATCTTCATAGAATGATAATTTTAAGTATGCATCGCCATCTTTATAGAATGCTTGTCCTTCTACTTCATCTCTATCGCCTTCAGCACCTAAGCCGATTAAGAATTCTTTGTTTCTTAAGTCTGTTCCTACGCTATAATTAACTTTTAAACGACTTATATCACCAATTTCTTCTTCTAAATCTGGTGCTTTTGCATCAAATTTTACAGACATATCTAAAGTAAGAGCATTTTCTTTTGGATTAAAGTATTTTAGATATTTATCGATTACTTTAATCTCTTTAGATACTTCTTTGTATGATTTGTTTACTGTGTTTTTAAAAATTGCTTTTGGAGATGATGTCATTGCATATACGCATATTAATGCAATAGCAAGTAAAGCAACAACTCCGATTAAAATAATTGGTAATGTCTTACCACCTTTTTTTGGTTCTACTGGAGCAACTGGTGCAACTGGTGCTTGTTCTACAGGTGCTGGTGCTGGTGTAGCAACTTCAGTTACTTCTTTAACCTCTTCTTTTTTCTTTGCCATATTAAACCTCTTTCTATTATAAGTAAATTATAACATATTAATTATAAATAATGAAGATATGTTTTTTTATTAAATAGTTTATGGTATAATCTATAGAGAATAGAGAAATAGAAAGATGTGATACTATGGACGAGAATAAAACACAAGTGGATGGAACAACTACACAGCCAGCGCAAGCTCCTGTTCAAGCTACTCCTGAAGTAGCACCTGCTGCTCCTCAACCAGCTGCTCAACCTGCTCCTGCTCCAGTTCAACCTGCGGCACCTGCACAACCAGCTCCTGTAGAAGCACCAGTACAACCTGCGCCTGCACCTGAACAACCAGCTGCACCAGTTGCTCCAGTGGCAGAAACTCCTGTAAGCCCAGCACCTCAACAACCAGCTGCACCAGTTGCTCCAGTGGCAGAAACTCCTGTACAACCTGTACAACCTGCTGCACCAGTACAACCTGTTACTCCGGCAGCTCCAGTAGAACCTGCTCCAGTCGCTGAGACTCCAGAACCTATTGCTCAACCAGCACCAGTTGCAGAGACTCCTGTACAACCTGTACAAGAGGTACAAACTCCTCCTTCTGAACAACCAATTGCTCCACCTATTCAATCAGCTGCTACGATTGATGGTAGTGCAGTAACAGCTACTACACAAAACAATGGTATTCAATCAAGTGGTGATTTAGGTAGTATGAATAATATGGGAGATATTTCCAATATTGGTTTTGTAGCAACAGGAGAAGAATTAAAAAAGAAACCTAAAAAATTATTAATAGCAATTATTGTTATTTTAGTATTAATAATATTAGGTTTAGTTGGATACTTTATTATTTATCCAGCAATTGTTAAAAAGAATACTACTCCTAAGAGAGTTTATACAGAAACAATTAATACAGTATTTAAAGATTTTAGTAATAAGGTAACAGCACCAATTCATGAAAAAGGAATATATGATATAAACTTTATTCTAGAAACTAATATTGGTGAGTTAGAACAATTCTCTGGTTATACTTATGGTGCTAATGTAGGAATTGATCCTGCTAATAAGTTAGTACAATATGGTGCATATATTAATTCACCTACTGGTAAAGAGAATAGTTTCTATAGTTATTTTAAAGATGGTAATAATTATCAAAGATTCTCTGATTATGATAAATTAGTACTCACAGGTTCTATTAAAGATAATAAAGATAATCCTCAATCTACAGAAGATACGTTAAATAATGCTTATCATAGTCTTTTAGATTTAGGAAGTAGAATTAGTAAAGAAGATGCTGCTTATTTAATTGATAAAGTAAGAGCATTATTAGTTGATAGTTTAGATGAAAACAAATTGTATCGTGAAGATGCTAGTATAAAGATTAATGATGAAAATCTTAAAGTATTAGCTCATAAATATACAATGGATAAAGAAAATCAAAAAAGAACAACTAACTTCATTCTTAATGGTATTAAAGTTGATGAGAAATCAATGGATATTTTAGCTAAGTTAACTGGTCAAGATAAAAAAGATATTGATGAAGCTATTAAACAAATGATGGAAGAACAACCAGAAGATGTTTCAGAAGATCTTAGAACTGATGAAGAAAAAGAAAAAGATAAAGATGAAACAATTGAATTTACTATTTATACTTATGGTTTAAAGAGTGAAGTTGTTGGTTATGCTATTAATACTAAAGAAAAAGGTAATATGTATTATTACACTTATAATGGTAATTTTGAATTATATGTTAATACAGAAACAACTGATTTAGAAACAGAAAAGAGTCAAGAAGTAATCTATAGAGCTATTGGTAAAAAGAGCGGTGGTGTTACTAATGTAAGCCTTGTTCAAGATAATAAAGAAATTGGTACATTAGTAATTAGATCATTCTCTGATAAACAAATAGATTTAGATTATACTTTAACTGTTCCAGAGATGGGTCAATATACCGGTACATTTAAATACAATAATGATACTAATAGTAATAGAGCAAAAAAAGAAGCAGAATTTACTTTAACATTAAATGAAGAAAAGATTAGAATCATAGTTACTTCATCTTATGATTGGACTAGTGAAGTTGCTAATGTTAATACTAAAGCTGCTGTTAATATGACAGAACAAGAAATACTACAAAGACATGGTAATTTTGTTAAATCATTATCAGATACACCTATTGGTTTCTTATTTGAAACAGTATCTGGTCCTGGTGATAGTTCAATTATTGATTATCGTTTAAGAAATATGAATGATCCTTCTTTACAAGTATGTAATTATTTAGATGATAGTGGTTATTATATGAGTCCTGATGGAACAACTAATTGTTACAATGGAATATGTAATATAAGAATTGGCGAAGAATTACAAGTTGTATCATGTAATCATCAATAAAAAAAGTTCTCAATTGAGAACTTTTTTATTTGTCTTATTCTTCAGTTTTTTTCTTACGAGTAGTTTTCTTTTCTTTCTTCTCTACTTTTTCTTCTTTTTTAGAAGATTTTTTTTCTTCCTTATCTTCTTTTCTTTCAGGTTTTGGAAGAGCTGCTTTACGAGAAAGATTTAATCTACCTCTATTATCATAGCCATCGGCTTTAACAATGATTTCGTCACCAACTTGGTATTTACCTTTTGGAGTATCTACTCTATCCCAAGATAATTGAGATACGTGACATAATCCTTCACATCCTGGCCATAATTCTACGAATACACCAAAGTCTTCTACTTTAGAAATTTTACCAGTATAGATTTCACCAGGTACTACTTCACGAGCAACTGCTTCAATCATTTCTCTAGTCTTATCGATTATTTCTTGATTTTGATGATAAATTAATACTGTACCATCATCTTGTAAATCAACTTTAACAGCATTAACATCGTTAACACTTGTTACATCTGATGCTTCAAGAATAATCTTAGTAATCATATCTCCACCTTTACCAATAACATCTTTAATCTTATCTGGATTAATATGAAGAATTGATATCTTAGGAGCATATTGTGATAATTCTAATCTTGGTTCTGGAATTACAGATTCCATTAAATCTAAGATTTCCATACGAGCTTCTTTAGCTTGAGCTAAAGCTTCTTTTAAGATCTTTTCAGTTACACCTTTAATCTTAATATCCATTTGTAATGCTGTTATACCTTTTCTTGTACCAGCAACTTTAAAGTCCATATCACCCATGTGATCTTCTAGGCCTTGGATATCTGTAAGGATAGTATATTTCTTACCATCTTCACTAGTTATAAGACCCATAGCAATACCAGCTACTGGAGCTTTAATTGGAACACCAGCTGCCATTAAGCTTAAGCAACCTGCACAAATAGTAGCTTGTGATGATGAACCATTTGATTCAAGAATTTCTGATACAACACGTACTGTGTATGGGAATTCTTTTTCATCTGGCATTACTTGTAATAAGGCTCTTTCACCTAAAGCACCATGACCAATTTCTCTACGTCCTGGTGAACCATAACGTCCAACTTCACCAACTGAGAATTGTGGGAAGTTATAATGTAACATAAATCTTTTTGAATCTTCTAAACTTAAACCATCTAATATTTGGTTTTCTTCTAGTGATCCTAATGTAGTAGTAGCAAGAGCTTGTGTTTCACCTCTAGTAAATAGAGCTGATCCATGAGTTCTTGGTAATAAATCGATACTTGCTGATAATGGACGAATTTCTTTCATTCCACGACCATCTGTTCTCTTTTTATCTTTAGTAATCATTCTTCTAACTACTAAACCTTCAATAGAATCAACAACTTTCTTAACTTGACTTAATTTATCTTCAGCATTTTCATCTTCAGCATAAATTTCAGCAAAGTTTTCCATTGTAGCTTCTTTAACTGCATCAATATCAGCATATTTTTCTAGTTTTGGTTTACTAGATGATAATGCTTTATACATTCTATCAGTAGCAAATTCTTTAACTGCTTTTTCAATATCTTCATCGATATGAGCAAGTTCAACTTCTACTTTTTCTTTACCACAAGCTGCCATAATTTCTTCTTGGAATGCACATAATTTTTTAATGTATTCGTGTCCAAACATTAAAGCTTCTAGCATTTCTTTTTCAGATACTTGTTTAGCACCTGCTTCAACCATACAGATAGCATCTTTTGTACCAGCTACTGTTAGATGAATTGTAGACTCTTCTTGTTGTTTTGTATCAGGATTAATGATATATTCTTTACCAATTTTACCTACAACAACACCAGCTACTGGGCCATCAAATGGAATATCACTTATACATAATGCAAGTGATGAACCAAGTAATGCAGCCATTTCTGGAGAGTTATCTACATCTACAGATAATACTGTATTAATAACTTGTACTTCGTTACGGAAGTTTTCGTCAAACATTGGACGAATAGGTCTATCAATCAATCTTGCTGTTAATGTAGCAGCATCTGTTGGACGACCTTCTCTTTTAATAAATCCTCCTGGTATTTTACCTACAGAGTATAACTTTTCTTGGTATAAAACTGTTAATGGGAAAAAGTCTTGAGTTATTGGTGTATGACCCATAACAGCAGCAGTTAAAATAACAGTGTCTCCGTATCTTACTAAAACAGAACCATTAGCTTGTTTTGCAAGTTCACCTGTTTCAACTGTAATATTCTTACCTAGAAAGTCCATTTCAAATACTTGTTTTGCCATATTTTCTACCTCATTTTCCTAAAAAAAGACACTTAAAAAATAAGTGCCTACTTTTATAAATTATTTTCTTAAACCTAAATCTTCGATGACTTTTCTATAACTTACTACATCAGTTTTCTTTAAATAGTCTAGTAAGCTACGTCTTTTACCAACCATCATTTGAAGACCACGTTTAGAATGATAATCATGAATGTGTTCTTTTAAATGTTCAGTTAAGTTATTGATTTCTTCAGTAAGAATAGCAATTTGAACTTCAGTAGCTCCGCTATCTTTTTCGTTCTTACCAAATTTCTTAACTAATTCAGCTTTCTTTTCTTTTGTAATAGCCATGTTATTTCCTCCTTTAATATTTAACCGTTTAGTCCTAGAAAAGATTCGGAGATTTCTAATCCAAGATTAAACTTACTTGAATAGTATAACTAAATATATTAATAAATGCAAGTATTTTTATAACATTATATACGGTTTAGCTTTTGTACTATCTTTATCATATGTTTTATAGATAGCAATTATTTTACCATTTTCAGTAAAAGAACATAGATCACTTTTAAATATCTTGTCGATAACTGCACCGTTATGAACAGGTTTAATCAAGTCTTCTTCTAACTCAATAGTTTCTAAATCTAGTACTTCTTCTATAGTTAGTAATTTATAATTATTGTTTTCTACTTGGTTTAAAGTAAATGAATTTTCAATACTAAATTTACCTTGTTTAGTTCTTTGTAAAGAAGACATAGTACCAACTGTATTTAATTTAGTACAGATATCCTCTATAAGAGCTCTTATATAAGTACCTTTAGAGACAGTTGTTTTAAAAGTAATTTCATCATCATGATAATCTAGTAATTCGATATTACTTATTTCTATTTCTCTTTTAGGTAACTCTACTTCTTGACCAAGTCTTGCATATTCATATAGTTTTTTACCATTAACTTTAACTGCGGAATAGATAGGTACTTCTTGGATAGATTTACCTAGGAATGAGTTTAGTACTTCTTCTATTTGTTCTTTAGTAACTTGATAGTCTTTTTTATCTACTATATTACCAGTTATATCAGCTGTATCAGTCTTTATACCTAGTTTTATAGTAGCTATATATTCTTTATAGGTACTAGTTAATAAATCACATAATTTAGTACATTTACCAATACATACAACTAATACTCCGGTTGCTAAAGGATCTAGTGTACCAGTATGACCAATACGTTTAGTATTAAATACTTTGATAAGTTTATTAACAACATCACGACTAGTCATATCTTTATCTTTGTTAATTAGTAGTATTCCATCCATATAAATACCCCATTCCTCTCCTATTTTCTCATAAAATATGGGTTTTTAAAAGAGGGATGTTTTTGACTATTTAGGTACTTAGTAGTAAACTTATTTCGTTATCAAAAAGGGGTTTTGGTATGAAAAATTTTAGAATGAGTAAGAAATTATTATCTATTCTATTAGCAGGAGGTATAGCTGTTACTTCTTTAGCATGTACTTTGATTCCTAAAGGAAGTAAGAATAATGTTCCTATTAGTGTAACTACTTCAGTAGCTGATGCTTTACCTACTGATGCTCCTATAGCTGGAGAAATATTAGTAAATGAAGAAGGTAATATAGTAGAACCTAATGTTACTTTAACAGAAAATATTATTGATTTACCTGAACAAGTAGCTTTATCTTCTATGGAAGGTATTGTAGTATCTGATCCAATTGCTGATATTATGAGAGAATATGAAGCTTATGGTTTAAATGAAGTTCATGCTAAAGCAGCATTTTTACATGATTCAAATGTTAGAACAGGACCTGATACAACTTTTGAAAAAGTTCAATCTTTTGGTAGAGGTATTATTGTTGAAGTATTAGGTAGAACTGCTAATGATTGGTATTTAATAAAAGTTAGTGGAGAAACATATTTTACTATTGGAAGTAATATTGCTATCTTAAACTATATTAGTGATGGTATGACTATGGAAGATATAGTTCCAAACTTAGCTTTAGCTATTCAACCTACTACAGAATTAAATGTAAGACAAGAACCTAGAAGAGATTCTTATAAATTAGGTTTAATAAGTGGTACAAGAACATATAAAGTATTAGAGCATTTAAGTAATGGTTGGTATAAAATTGATTACCAAGGTACAGTTGCTTATGTTAGTGGTGATTACTGTCGTGAAACATATATCTTAGATGGTAGTTTCTATCAATATGTAAGTGCTACACATGATTGTTGTTTATATGATGAATATGGTAATGTTAAACGTTACTTAGAAAGATATGAAGGTGGACCTGTTTATAATGAAAACAGTGATTCTTACTTAATCTGGATTGGTGACGAATGGGGTTATATACGAAGAAACGATGTTACAATTCTTCGTGGAAGAATTATAGATGTCGATTTATCATTACAAGAAGTTACTGTATATAATGGTAGTGAAAAATTAGTCCAAATGGATGGTTGTACAGGAGCAGCTGCTACACCTACTGATAAAGGTATTCATAAATTACGTGGAGAAACTGGACCTACTGTTCTGAAAGGACCTGGTTATAGCACACCAGTTGATAACTTTGCCGGATTTAATGGTGGTGAAGGATTCCACCCATTAAAATGTAATAACTTTGGTGATGTTAATGGCGCAGCTAGTCATGGTTGTGTAAGATTAAGACCTGATCGTTATACAGAGTTCTTTGATGTTACTTATTCAGGAGATACTGTTGTAGTTCATAAATAAAAAAACTAGTCAATGACTAGTTTTATTTTTTTCTATAAAGAATTGGAAAATCAAATGGTGTGTTCTTTAATTTGGTTATTTCTAAAGTACCATCACCATTTTCTTTAAGTAAACTTCTAGCTTTAGATATTACTTGTTCTTGATACATCTGTGGTGAAGTACTATAAAAACCAAACATATAGTCTAATGGTGAATGAACGCATCCACACATAGCAACATAGAAGTCTTTATTATTTTTAATAGCATTTTCTAAAATTAATTCAGTTGATTCACAAGGCATTACACCTACTACTAAATCAGCATCAGAGATATCTGTGTCTTTATAAAAGTATTCTTTATGTAATGTCATATTTGGATATTTAGGAGTCATTTCAACTAATAATGGTTCATAAATAGTTATTGTTCCTTTACCTATTTTTCTTTGTTCACCAGCTATAAGATTAGCAAATGCTGGCATACGACCAGATGCTACTTCTACAATATTACCATCTAATGGAAAGATTCTTTTTAGTAATCTTAAATGTTTATGATAGAAGTTTCTAATTGGTGGAACTATTCCTAATTCAGTATATATTTGCATTAAGAGATCAGGAGTTTCTGGATTATGAATATTTTCAAAGAAATGTTCTTCGATATATTCCCAAGCTGATTTAGAATACTCTTGAGAATACTTTTCTTTATATTCTAAAAATTTTCTTTGTATTTCTTTGGAAACCATATTAAAACCTCCTTAAGGAGGTTTATATTATATTATTATAGTTTTTTTGTCAAAATTTTTCCTTCATAATGAAGAGAATCTTTAAAGTAATATGATTCTAATACGATTTCATTTGGTTTATGAGTACCTACTAAGAAACCTGGTCTACCACTTCTTAAAACAAATAGATCATCTGATAATGTAGGAATATTTATACTACTTGTTTTGTTATAAGATAAGATATGAGAGTGTCCTCTTAAATTAAGAGCTGTTTCTACAGATGGAATAGATATTGGATATTTCTTGGTTGTATGATATAAAGATATTAATTCTTTTAACCATGTTAGATATGCTCTTTTAAATCCAAGTATATTGAAATCTTTTCTTGTCTGTAAGGTTTCTAAAAAGATAGGATGTTTTCTTAAAGTATGATAATCGTGATTACCTAGTAAGATATAATTCATTATTTCTTTATTAAAAGGATAATCCATAACAACGTGTTCTACTTGGCGCATTTCATTTTCATACTTTGGTTGAACATTAGACATGGTACTTTGAATTAAATCTCCACCATGTAAGATAGTATGGATACCTTCTTCTGAAGCCATTTTATATACTTCTCTTAAATAATCTAAGTTTTCATATTTACTACCTAAGTGAGTATCAGAAATGATTATTACTCTTTCATCATCTATTTGATATTGAGAAACATCTTTGGGCATATCTAGAGGGACATCCATCTTTTTTAAACAGAAGACGGCCTCCATAGGAAATATGTCCATTAGAATTGCTATTTCGGTGGGAGAATATCCTTCATTGTATAATTCTAATATTTCTTTTTTTTCGTTTCGAGAAAAAGAAGAAAAAGATGTTTTCATAATCATTCCTCCCCTATATAGTTATATATAATAACAAAAAGATGGCTTATTCGCCATCTTTTTCATGAATTTCTTCAATTAATTTTTCAATTTTATTTCCATAAGCAATAGAATTGTCATATTGGAATCTTAATGCTGGTGTATGTCTGATATCTATTCTACTTGCAATTTGAGTTCTTAAATAACCAGCAGTTGAATCATTTAATTCTTTTTCTAATTGTTTATGTGATTTTTCTGTTAAAGAAGTAAAGTATACTTTAGCAAGTCCTAAGTCATTAGTTACTTCAACATTAGTAATAGTTATTTGTTTTAATAATTCATCATGAGCTTCTAGACTACAGATTTCCATTAAAACTTGTTGAATTTCAGAACCAATTCTTTTTAACTTTATTTGATTCATCTTTTAACCTCAACTGTTTCATATATTTCTAAAGTATCGCCTACTTTAATATCTGAATAGTTTTCTAATGTTAAACCACATTCATAACCTTTTTTAACTTCTTTAACTTGATCTTTTTCTCTTTGTAGTGAAGATATTTTAGTTGTTGTAACAACAATACCATCACGGATTAAACGGCATTCAGCACCATTTTTAACAACACCATCTGTTACATATGAACCAGCAATGTTACCAACTTTAGAGAATTTAAATATTTTTCTAATTTCAACATTACCAATAATTTTTTCTTCATATATTGGTGCAAGCATACCTTTCATGGCTGCTTCCATTTCTTCTACTAATTTATAAATAATAGTATATAGTCTGATATCAACACCATATTCTTTAGCTATTTCTTTAGTAGAATTAGATGGTGATACACAGAATCCTAATACGATCGCATTTGATGCTTGAGCTAGAACAATATCACTTTCAGTGATTGTTCCGATACCACTACGAATTACTTTAACTTTTACACCATCAACATCGATTTTTTCTAAAGCATTTTTAACTGCTTCTTCAGATCCTCTAACATCAGTTTTTAATACAACATTGATTTCTTTAGTATCTGAATCGATAGATGCGAATAAGTTATCAAGTGATAAAGTTTGTTTTTGGAATTTATGTTCACGAGCTGCAATAGCACGTTTTTCAGCAACAGTTTTTGATTCACTTTCTGTTTCGAAAGCCATGAACTTATCGCCAGCAGATGGGTTTTCTGATAAACCTGTTATTTCTACTGGTGTAGATGGTCCAGCTTCAACGATAGAGTTTCCTAAATCGTCTTTCATTGTTCTTACTTTACCATATGTTGTACCAACAACAATTGGATCTCCTAAACGTAATGTACCATTTTGGATAAGTAATGATGCAACACCACCAACGTTTTTATCCATCTTAGATTCAATAACTGTACCCATTGCATAACGTGATGGGTTAGCTTTTAATTCTTGCATTTCAGCTATAGCTAATAAAGTTTCAAGAAGTAAGTCAATACCTTCACCTTTTTTAGCAGAGATGTTAACAAATGGAACATTTCCACCCCATTCTTCTGGAGTTATATTATGTTCTGCCATTTCAGTTCTAATTCTTTCTGGATTAGCATCTGGTTTATCAATTTTGTTAACAGCTACAACAATTGGAACATTAGCAGCTAAAGCATGGTCAATAGCTTCTTCTGTTTGAGGCATTACACCATCATCAGCAGCTACGATAATAATAACTATATCAGTAATACTAGCACCACGAGCACGCATTTCAGTAAATGCTGCATGACCTGGAGTATCGATAAAAGTTATTTTTTGACCATCTTTATCAATTTGGTAAGCACCAATTGCTTGAGTTATTCCACCATATTCTGATTCAACAATTTTACTTTTTCTAATTGTATCTAGTAATGTTGTTTTACCATGGTCAACATGGCCCATAATTGTAACAACTGGTGGACGAGGTTTTAAATCCTCTTCTCTATCATTAGCTTCGAATTCTTCGAAGTTAGATACATCTTGAGTTTCTTCTTTCTTTAAAGTTTTATTATAATCTAGAGCTAATACAGATGCAGTCTCATAGTCTACTGGATTATTTAAACTTAACATTAATCCTAAAGACATTATTTTCTTAATTATTTCAGTTCCATTAGCACCAAGTTCAGCAGCTAATTCTTGAACAGACATGCCTTCTTTATATAGAACAACATTCTCTTCAGTTGTATTAGTCATTAGTTTTTCTTTGTGTTTATACATTTCTTTTCTTTTAGACATGTATTCATCTTTGGAACTTTGTAACTGACTTTTCTTTTTTAGTTTTTGCTTTTTATTAGCGTTAGCAAAGTTTTTATCTAAGTTATTTGCTTCTACTAAATCAGCAACATCTTCATCAATAGCTTCTTCTTCTTCATAATCTGTTTCTGAATCAGTACTAATAAGATTGATAGTATTATCTAGAATAATAATATCGTCTTCTGATAATTCATCATCAGCATTATGAACATTAATACCTAATTCATTACATTTTTTTAGGATTTCTGCTACTGAATGTCCTGTATCAGTTGCATATTCTTTAACGCTCATCATATATCACTCACACTCCTCTTTCTATTTGATTATTTCTAGCATATTGTCATATACTTCGTCTGGAATAGTCACTTCTAATATTTTTTCTAAAGCTTTTGTAGTTCTTGCTTTTTCAATTACAGCTACATCTTTTTTTAGATAAGCACCTCTTCCATTTTGTTTACCACTAACATCGACAACTACTTCTCCTTCAGGAGTTCTTACTACTCTAAGTAAATCTTTCTTTAGAGTTTTTTCTTTAGTGATAACACATGTTCTTTCAGGCATTTTTTTCATTTAAATACCTTCTTTCTAATTGTTTCCTTCTTCGTTAACTTGATTTAAAGTTTTTACTTCAATTTTATATTTTGTTAATTTAGAAGCTAATTTAATATTTGTTCCTTTTTTACCAATAGCTAACGATAAGTTTTCATCATTAACAATAGCTAATGCTTCTTTCTTCATTGGGTCTGTTATTGTTACAATAGCATCTTTAGCTGGACTCAAAGCATTTTTAATATATTCTTCAGGAACAGCACTGTATTGAATTAAATCTACTTTTTCACCATTTAATTCTTTTAAAATTGAACTAATACGTGAACCTCTTTCACCAATACATGATCCGATAGCATCTACTTTTTCATTTGTAGATTCAACAGCAACTTTACTTCTTACACCAGCTTCACGAGCTACAGCATGTAAGATAATAGTTCCGTCTGCTAATTCAGGAATTTCTGTTTCAAATAATCTTTTTACAAAACCATAATGTTTTCTACTTAATAGAATTAATGGTCCTTTAGTATTTGATTCTACTTTTGTTACATAAACTCTAATAGTAGAACCCATAGCAACTTGTTCACCTGGAATCATTTCTGATTTAGGTAAGATACCTCTTGTACGACCTAATTCAACATAGTAATTACGAGAGTCTTCCATAGCAAGTGTACCAACAAGCATTTCATCTTGTTTATCAGCAAATTCACCAATAATAGATTCTTTTTCAGCTTCTCTTATTTTTTGCATGATAACTTGTTTAGCTGTACCAGCAGCTACTCTACCAAAGTCTTTAGGAGTAACTTCTTTTTCAATTGTGTCTCCTAATTTAACATCTGGATCTAATTCTTTAGCATCTTCTAATAGAATTTGAGCATCTAAATTAATTTCTGGTGGTACGTCTACTTCGTTACCTTCTTCATCGATTGTTGTTTCTCCTTCATCGATTTCAGGTACTACAACATAATATGAATATACTTTTATTTCACCAGTAGTTCTATTGATATCAACTCTTACATTTGTTTTAGAACCAAAGTTCTTTTTGTAAGCAGTTGCTAAAGCTAATTCCATAGCTTCAAATACAGTATCTTCACTGATTCCTTTTTCAGCTGTAATATTTTTAACAGCTCTGATAAAAGCTTCTGGATCCATATGTCCAGTTTCTTCTACCATATCTTTTTTCTTTCTTGGCATTTTAATTATCTCCTTTTTCTTTACTTACGATATCTAAGATATATGAATCATCTATTAAATCTAAACGGTCAATAATCGGATTGATAACATCTGTTGCAGCAACTATTGTATCAAGATCAATTCCATTTACTTTGTCGAGTTCAATTCTTAAGAAATTATAATTGCCTTCTGTTTCGTATTTAACAGAATCAACGATAATATTCATATCATTCATAGGTCCAGTAATTTCTTCTTTAATTGTTTCTAATACTTTATTCATGATTCACCTCAAACTAATAATAAAAGTGGGATATTGCGCCCACTTAAATCTGATACCTAGATTATACCATAAAAACGGCAGAATGCAAGAAATTAATTGAGAAAAAGTATATTTTGTAGTATCATTAAAGATGATAGGATGGTTCATGTGAAGAAATATACTCTTATGACAATTGGCGTACTCATGTGTTTGTGTGTAACTTTAAGTCTATCTTTAGTAGCAATAAAGTTTTCTTCATATTCAAACCATGTAGATAAAGAAGACGTAGATATTAGAGTAACTGACTTTGATAGTTTAAATTATATGAATGCTTTTGATGTTGCTGATTTTAGTGGCAGCGAAGTTAATACTATTGATATTAATGCTAAAAAATATACTACTAATGCTATTACTATTACAGATAGTGATTTTAGAATAAGTGATGATTTATCAAGAAAGATATATAATACTATTCAAAGTTATGGTATTGCTAATTCTTTTTATATTGTAAGTTTAGATGATGGAATGACAGTTGGTTATAACGTTGATAGAGGTTATGAAACTGCTTCTTCTATTAAAGCTCCATTTGCTTTATGGGTTTATGAAGAAATAGCTAAAGGCAATATTGATCCTAATCAAAAGATAACTTATGAACAAAAGCATTATAGTTCAGGAACTGGTGTTGTTAAGAATGCTCCTTTTGGAACAGAGTTTACTGTTAGAGATTTAGTTTATTATTCTTTAAGCGAATCTGATAACTCAGCTCATATTATGTTACATAAAACATTTGGTGTTAATGGTTATAATGAAATGCTTCGTAATTTAGGAGCTAAACAATTATATTTAACAGTAGCTAATCCTTGGGGTTACACTACTCCTCGTTCTTCAGCTTTAGTATGGCAAGAGATTTATAACTTCTCTATTAAGGAAGAAGAAGGAGTTACATTCTTAAACATATTGTGTAATGGTAAATATAATTATTATAAAGAGATAATGCCTGATATACCTAGTGCTAGTAAAGCTGGATTTGCTTATAAAGATGTTATTGAAACTGGTATAGTATTTGGTGATCATCCTTATATAGCAATAGCAGTTGCTAATAAAGGTGGAAATATTGGTGCTTATACACAGGTATTAAAACTAATCGGTCATATGAATGATATTATGGTCGAATATGATGAATATTTAAATAGTAAATAAAAAAGATACTCAATTGAGTATCTTTTATTTTACGAATCCATTTTGTACTATTTTAGCTTCATTAACAACAATGAATGCATGTGGATCTATCTTTTGGATTATTTCTTTTAAATGGTCTAAATTACGACTATTTAAAGTAATAAATAAGATATTGTTACTTGAGTCATCATATGATGATGTAGTATTAACTACTGATACACCAAAGCCTTCATCTCTAATTCTGTTAATGTTTTCTATAGTAGCTTTAGATGTTGTTACTTCAACACTTATTAAAGTATTAACAAATTTAGATGCAATAAATGTACCAATTATACTACCAGCTGTAAATCCACCAGCATAGGAAATAACAATCCATATACTATCATATTCAGTATTAAGGGCTTCTCTAGCTACTAAGAACCAAATAAAGATTTCAATAAACGCTAGACATCCAGCTTTTAATACTTTTCCTCTAACTGAGAAAACAGTTTTTACTGTACCTAATGACACATCTAATATTCTTGCAAAAAATATTTTTAAACATAATAAAAATAATTCCATACTATCAATTTCCTTTGTAATAATTATTATACTCTCTTTTTACATTAAAGAAATACTAATCTTCGTACTCTTCAATAAACTGATTGCCTTTATGGCCAGAATCTGCCGGTTCTTCACGTAATAAATCGTTATAATCTTGTTGACGTAAAGCTTCATAAACCATAATAGCAACTGTATTAGATAAGTTTAATGCACGAACTTTATCAGTCATTGGCATACGCATACAAGTATCTAAATGAGGTTTTAATATTTCTCTAGGTATACCAGTTGATTCTTTACCAAAGACAAAGAATAAGTTTTCTTCTTTGTTACTATAATCAAAACTAGTATGTGGTTTATGACCATATCTAGTTAGAAAGTAGAATTTACCTTTATCTTTATTTTGATTATAAAAATCATCCCAGTTTTCATATACTTTGTAATCACAATAACCAATATAATTTACACCACTACGTTTGATATATTTTTCATCTAAAGAAAAACCTAATGGTTTAATTAAATGTAATTTAGTATCTGTAGCTACACAAGTACGCATTATATTTCCAGTATTACCAGGTATTTCTGGTTCAAATAATACTACATTTATCATAATATCCTCCCAAATAAATAAGACCATGTAGGTCTTATTTTTGTATGTTATTTACTTCTAGTAACTTTTCAAAGTCACCTTTTTCCATAATTCTGTTATCTTGTCTAGTAATAACATCTATAACCACACCATCTTTAATATAAAGAATTGTTGGTATTTTTTCAATATCTTTTCCTTCTAAATGAAGGGCATCATTTATTTTTTCAATTACATCTTTATCATTTTTAATGCTAGTTACATTTAAGTAATATAGTTTATCAGATAATTTGTAATCAACAATTATATCTTTAATTTCTTTTTCCATGTTGTAGATTTCTTCAGATCCTGTATAACTTACATAAATAAAGTAAGTACTATAAGGTTCAGATAAGATATCATCTATTTCACTTAATTCATCTATTTCTTGAGAAATAACCTTTTGACTTATTAGGTATGATGCAGATAATTTTTTATCTTTGTGAACATTATACCAAGCACAAGCCCACCAAGTAATTAAGATAATAGCAATGACTATTCCAAAAGCAATTAAGTAATTCTTTAAAGGAATGTAACGTTCGTTTTTTACTGTAGCCATATCATCATATCCTTTCTACATGTCTATTTTATCATATTTTTGCTATTATTGCAAAAGCTATTTTACGTTTTATACTAGACTTTACCTAGGAATATTAAACAATTAAAAAAGACCTTTTTAGGTCTTTTTCTTATATTTTATATAGTTTGTTATTTTTCTTAGCAATAGCTACTGCACAAATTGCAATGAATGCAGCTGCTGCTAGAATAGCATATGATGCGAAAGCACCTGTTGGAGTTTCTTCTCCACCTTGAGCTTTAACATGAATTTCTGTACATTTTGATGATGGAGGTGTAGCATTTGTTGGTGTACATCCTTCTCCTTCACCAGCTTGACATTTTTTAGCATCATTATAGTAAACACCATCAGGAATAGCCCAAGTCTTAATACATAAGTCACCACAATGTGAACCAGGTTCAGCAGTTGTGTCATCTGATAGTTTAACTACATATTTACCCATGATTACGAAATCTTTTCTCTTAGTTTCATCTGGGAATGCATCTGGATGTTTGTCAGCAGTTTTTAATGCTTGTGCAGTAAATGCACCTGCTGAATCAGCAGTAGCTGAATAATAGATACCACATGATGAATCTTTAACATTATCAGTAGTAATTAATTGTTTATTAGGATCTGCTCCTGTAGCTGTTAATTTTGTTTCGCTTAGATCATACCAAGTCATATCACATTGGAATTCAGCTTTTCCAGCTTCTCCACCACCTGCAGCACCTAAAACATATTTGTTTTTAGTAACTCCAGCTTCACTTGCTTTTTTACCAGGTTTAACTAAAGTAGCTTCGGCAATTGAACTGTTTTCTGCTTCCATTTTGTCTAATACTAAGTCATCACTAGTATAAATTTCAGAAACGAAACCGTTAACTGCTAAATTACCACTTGCGATTCCACCAAAGTAATAACATGTAGATTTTTCTCCTTTTTCAATATGGTCTGGTGTACATACAATTTGTGGACTGTTAAATTTTAAAGGTAAATCTTCAGCTTTAACAACTCCTGCAACTAGTAAGCTACAAATTGTAAATACTGTCATTAGAATAAATGTTTTTGTATTTTTCATAATCTCTCTCCTACTCATACACTATTTTTTTCTTATTCTGATTTAATTATATCATGAAATTGTCTAATGTGTTATTTTTTTTTGTTAAAATGTCAATTGTTGTGATATTATAGTTATAGTAATGAAATATATAATAGGATAAACTGTGGTGATGATATGAAGAAAGTGGCAATTATTATTGATGATAATTCCTTATCTTTTAAATATCGTAATAATAAACCAACCAAAGATAACCTTTTAAATACAAATGTTATATCAAATAATGAATTGATATTTAGTGATGAATATCTTTTGGAAAATAAAAAGATTGTTGGTTTATTTATTAATGATTTAGCTAAAGAAAAGGAAGTTAACAGTATTAGTGTTAGTTCTTGTGAACTAGCTGAATTAATCTTTGATCTAATCAAAAACATAAGTAAAATTGAATGTTTTACAATAACTAATAATGAAAATTTATCCTATGCCCTTTGTGAAAAAATATCTAAATCTAAGAATATTAAAAAATTAGATTGCTACAGTATACCTACTTTTATGATAGAAATGTTAGATAGAGCTAATATTGAAGTTGATTCACGTAATGAAGTTCTATTTACAAGTAATTTTACAGCAGAAAATAATTTATCTTCATTCTCGAAGATTTACTATAAAACTAGTGTTAAGGTTAGTAATGTATTAGAGAAAGATGATTTAAATGATTTTGAAACTTTCTGTAATATTAATAATTATTTAAAAGTTATTTATTTTGATAAATATTCTTTTGAAAGTATTGAAGAAATTGGTAAGATACTAATTAAAAATAAAGAAAAGAATATCTTAATAGAAATACATGAAGACTTAGAAAGTCCTGAAGAAATAATTAAATTAAAGAATCTTAATAAGGAATTTAAGAAACATAAAATTAGAGTTGTTTTAGTTTATTCTAAAGATTATTTGGAACAAAATTATTTACAACAAATTATTTTTACTACTTTAAAATTATGTTCTATTTTAATATTTGTTATTATTTCGGCAGTATTTGGTTATATTTTCTATAACAATATGTCTTCGGAAAAGAAATATGAAGATATTGTTGAAGAATTGGCAGTCTTAGTTGAGGAAGAAACAGTTGAGATTGAAGATCCAAGTGTTAATCCAGAAACTGAGGAAGAAGAAGTTAAACCATTTAAAAAGATTAGTTATGATAAACTACTAGAAATAAATGATGAAACAGTTGGTTGGTTAACTGTTAAAGGTACAAAGATTGACTACCCTGTTGTTCAAGCATCTGATAATAAGTATTATCTAGATCGTGACTTCTATAAAGTTAAAGACTATAGTGGTTGGGTATTTATGGATTATCGTAATAGTAAAGATGATTTTGATGATAATACTATTATTTATGCGCATAATAGATATACAAGTGGAGTTATGTTTGGTACATTACCAAAGACAAGATATAAGAGCTGGTATAGTAATGAAGAAAATTTATATATAACATTTAATACTTTAAAAGAACAGCATACTTGGAAAGTATTCTCTATATATAGTATTGATGTAACAAGTGATTATTTACTTACTAATTTCTTAGATGCTAATGAAAGATATAAATTCTTTAGAATGTTAAAGAATAGAAGTCAAATCGGTTTTGATACAGAGATTAATAAAGACTCTAAGATTCTTACTTTATCTACATGTTTAGATAATGATAAAAGATTAGTAGTACATGCCGTTTTACAAGATTAAAAAACAAGAATTAAATTCATTTAAGTCTTGTTTTTTTTATGGTATAATTTAAGAGATAATAAGGAGGGGCTCAATATGAATATTAATGACTATAAAAGTGTCCTAGAAAATATTGTTAATACAACTTTATATACTAGTCCGAAGATAAGCTCTAAATTAAGTAAAAAATTGAAAGGTTTAAAGGATTATATTAAGAATAGTAAAACAGCTATTGACGATATTAGAATTTTATTATCAACTAAAAATAATGAAAATTATTTTGCGTATGATGAATATTTAAAGGAATTCTTTGAGTTACTATCTTTAAACGATAAGATTGAATTATTAAATAATCAATCTAAGTATAGTGATATTTTAAGGAATGAAGATTTATATATAAGTTTATGGAATACTTTAAAATTAACTAGTAAGATTAAATATTTAATAGATAAAAAGAAATATACAAATATAGATATTGCTTTAATTAATTATTCAGTTAAGGAATCTAGTTATTTTACTAATAATAATATTTTAAAGGAAATATTAACTAATCCAGATATCCATGGTAAGATTGATTCTTTCTCTATTGAATTAAATTATTCTATTAATTTATTATCTTTAATTAATTTAAATGATTTTGAGATGTGTAATATTCTTACTAAAGAATCTTACACTACTCTACTTCTTAAGAAATGTAAGACTTTTGATGATTTCTTAATGTTATATGAAGATAATAATAAGATATATAATTTGATATGTAATGAAGGTTTAATCTTTGATAATAATGATAATCAAAGAATATATACTTTTATTAATGATAATCCTAATTTTATAGGTAAATTTAATAATAAATATTTGGATTTATTTAATATAGTAGAAATTGAAAAGTTTAGTAAGATTCCTTCTTTAGATGGAGATGCTTACAGTTCTTTAATTCAAAAGTTATATAAATATAATAATAAAGAAGCTAATGATTTATTTGCAGAAAGTAGTTTAATTAAATGTTCTGATCATAGTATATCTTTATATCCTTTTGATGATTTAAATGATGAAACTAAGAAGACAATATTTAATGTATATACTCTATTTAATAAGTTCTTAGATACAATTATGATTGAAGCTATTAACAATAACTTCAATGAAGAAGATATTGTTAATATATTAAGAAATGATATCTTTGTTAGTGATACAAGTTCATATGCTATTGAGTTATTACTTAATAAATTAAGTTTTAAATCAGCATTTAATATGTTACAAAGAAAAAGTATCTTTGATAAGATTAGTAATTTAAATGTTAAAGTAACAGATAGAGACAGTGTCTTTGTTAAAGGTTTCTTAGAGAGTCCTGTTTTAATTGTTAAATCAGATCATAATATGATTTTTGAGATGTTATCTCTATTAAATAAAGATGATGTTTTATATTATTTAGCATTACCTTATATAGTAGATAATTTAAGTAATTATGAAATTATTAATTTATGTATTAATAAGAAAATCGAAATAGATAATATTATTAATTCTAGTGTTTTAAATAATAAATTAAATATTACAGATTATATTAGTTATTTAGATTATTTCTTTGAAAAAGATTTAGATTTAAATATCTTTAAGAATACTAGTTTATCAAGTAAGTTATTCAACTTAAGTGTTGATGAATTAAAAGAAATTAATTTTGATGAAGTTAATTATTTGTTTGAAACTATAAGAACTAAATCATTCTTATCTAAACAAACTAGTAAAATTACAATAAATAGTTATAAGAGTGTTTTAATCGCTTATTTGGTATTTGGTTTAAATGATACTCTATCATTTGTTAGTAATGGTAATAACTGTATAAGATTAGATGATGTTAAGACATTAGAAAATGAAATAATAGATGAAAGATTATTACTATTTAGAGAGAATAACTCTTCTATCTTCCAAAATATGGGTAAAAAGATTCTATATCATTTAAATGAATTAGACCCTGGTATGGAAGTACAAGAATTCTCTTGTAAGTTAAAAAGAAATACTTATATAGACAATGTTATATATTTAATGTTAGAAAATAATTATGATTCTTATAATGAGATAATAAATAAATTATATAGTTATTACAGATATCATAGTTATGATTTATTTGCTGCTAAGAAAGAAGTATATGATTATTGTAATAAGTTTATTGACTTATATATTGATAATAAACGTATTGAATTTACTAATGATTTTGAAAATGTTATTTTAAATAACTTTAAACCTAAAGAAAATATTATTTATACGGAACGTAAAAGAATTGGTAAAGAATTTATTAGTAAGTTAAAGTTTAGATTATTTGTTAGAGCTTTAAGTGATCCTAATAAGGAATTATATACATCTTATTTTAAAGATGATTATAGATTAGATAATATTAAGAATAAGTATATTGAGTACTTAGGAGAAGAAGTTGATTTTGATTCTATTTTAGAACATGTTTTAGTACCAATATGTAATGATAGATTTGATAAGATTAATTGTTTAAATAAATTAGGTATTGTTAAACCAGAGAATACGGATACATATTTAAAATATTTAGAAGATTTAAAAATAATTGGTACTTTAAATAATAAAGTTAAACAATTAAAGAAGAAATATGATGATGACAAGATTATTTCAATAATGAATTATCTATGTTATGGTGATGAATTACCATTTAAATTGTTATTAAAAGAAAAGAATCAATTAGATAAATTAGCACAAAAGATTGCTACTCTATCTGGAGAAATATATGTTGATAAGTATTCTTTAAAATTTATTTATAAAGATACAATGGATATTTATAATATTGAAGATATTATTGAATATAATAATTATTTAAAAATATTAGAAAATATTATTAAGAAAACAACTACTTATGTAAATGATACTTTAGATGAAGATAAAGTTAAACAAGCATTCTCTAGAGACTATTTCAAAGCAATGGATACAAGTGATAGTATCTTCCCTATTAGTAGTTATTATTATGAACCTAAGAAACGTGTATTTTCATTACGTGATATCGAAAAGATATTTAGTGGTTATGATATAACTAAACATAAGAAGTTAACTACTGATTTGAAACATTTCTTATATAAGAATAAAAATATTATTATGATAGCTGATGGTTATTATGATGATATAGTTAATAATTTCGGTTATATTATGTCTTCTTGGACAAAGATTAAAAGATATATTACGGAATTAGATAAAACTATTAATGATGTTTCTTTAATTGGTATTGAAAATATTATTACTTTATTAGATTTTGAAAATGATATGGTTGGTAAAGAATTAGATAAAGATGTAATTAAAGGAATTAGTGAAAGTGGATTCTATGAAGTATTAGATCTTAAAACAAGAATTAATATGTTAATTGATTTATATAAGGATTCATTTAAAAAGATTTCTTCGACAGTTCCATATTTATCTATGGTTTATGATAACTTTAAAATATTCATAGCTGATTCTTATAGACATGATACTTTAAAAGTTATGAATAATTCATTATTTAGAATTGGGGCGATAGGAAATGATTTCTTCCACTACTCTGTTTTAAATAAGAATGGATTACAAATTATAATATATAAAGATGATGTTTTAGTAAGTAAGATTCTAGGAGTAAGAAATGGTAATACAATTTACTTAAATTGTTTAGAAGGAGAAAAATATGATATTTATCCTGAACTATTAAAGAGTTTTGCTAGAGAATTGATTAATCTTACTAAAGATAGTAAAGAACCAATTGAATTTGTAACAATGGTTAATAATGATTACTTCTCATTTGATAACGGTTATCAAATAGATAGTACTTTATGTCCTGTTATCAATAATCCTATTAATACAATGTATGTGGATTATGATGAATTTATCAACAATGATAATTTATTAAATAAGGATGAAGTATTATATACAAACTATGCTGATAATGTAAGTACATTACTAGCTAGTTCACAAGTTGTAGATAAAGATAACTTCAAATATTATGATGCTGATAATGAATACTTACGTAAGAGAAGAAATGTTCTTAAACTAAGTAATAATATTGGTGAAGCGTATTTAAATAGAATTGATACTATCTTATCTTTATGTAAGAAAGAAGATAAAGATATTAAGATAGATGATATTAGTTTAAGTACGATAGATACTATTTATTTAGCTGATGACTTTGTTTTATTTGTTACAGATAGAAAGAAAATTATTAAATTTGTTCTACCATATGATGATAGAGCTCAAGATGAAGTTGAACTAATTATTAAGAGTATTACAGAAGAACTAGACATTTAGTTCTTCTTTTTGTGTCTAGTTTTTAAATAAAAAACAATTTTTTAAATGATTTATGCTATAATTTTTATAGTAGAGGATAGTAAATATGAAGAAAAAGGCAAAGAAGAAAATATCATCTCGTAAAATGAAACATATAAAAATGCTGATTATATGTTCTTTTGTGGCTGCTCTATTCTCAGCTGTTTCTTCGTTAGTTGTTACTAAAGCTTTATTTGCAATATCGAGTAAAAGAGATCGAATTGCTAAAGTTGATACTGATTTAGGAACACGAAAAGGTGACATTAAAGATATTCAAATAATTGTTCCTCCAGAGATGAAAGAACAAGTTGAAGTTGAATCAGGAAGTGCTCTTCCAGATATCAATAGTTACTTTGCTAATGATTATGAAGCTAGAGAGGGAGACGAAATAAGTTATTACGAAGGTGATAACGAAGTTACTCTTGATAAATTTACTAAAGATAATAAAGTATTTGGTATTAGAACATTGGATGTTTTATTAGTAATAGATAATGAATTATTTCAATCTAAATTAGTTATTACTGATACTACTCCACCAGAAGTTACTTTTAAAGATATAACAATTAATAAAGGATCAACACTTCAACCAAAGAATTTTGTTGATACTTATAAAGATAATTCAGGATTAGATGAATATACAGTAAAAATAAATAATACTGATGATTATTCAAGTGTTGGTGTTCACGAAATGTCTTTACAAGTTTGTGATAAAAAAGATAATTGTGCAAGTGGACATGCTAAATTAACAGTTAAGAAAGTAAGCAGCGGAGGCGGCGGATCTGGTGGTTCTGGTGGTTCAGGAGGTTCCGGAGGATCTGGTGGTTCCGGTGGATCTGGAGGATCTGGTGGATCTGGAGGTTCTGGTGGTTCCGGAGGTTCTGGAGGATCTGGTGGATCTGGTGGATCTGGCGGAGGTAATACACCAGCTTATGGTGAAGTTACTAATCCAAATGTTAGATATGTTTCAAAAAGTGAAGCTGTTTCAGCTTATCCAAATTTTGCAGTATCTAGAGAGAACATACTACAAAAAACAAATGAATATAGAGCAGAAGTTGGGGCTGCCCCACTTGTTCTAGATTATGATTTAAGTATTATATCAACTATAAGAGCTATGGAAATGGCTTATAACAATGTTTTTTCACACACTAGACCAGATGGTACTAAGTGGTTTGCAGTTTATTATCAATACTTTAATGTTGATAGAAACTACGTTAAAATTGGTGAGAACTTAGCTAGAGGTTATAGAACTGATGCTGATGCTTGCCAAGGTTGGAGAAATTCTGATGGACACTACCGTAATATGATTGATACATCTTATAAGAAAATGGGTGTTGGAAAATATATGTATAACGGTACAATCTATTGGGTACAAACTTTCTCAGGATAAAAGAATGCATAAAGCATTCTTTTTTTAGGCATAAAAAAAAGAACTATTAAGTTCTTTTTATTTAAATAATACTGTTAATGATGGAACGATTACTGTTACATTTCCAGTTGCTTCTTGAGAACCTTCTTTGTAAGTAACTGTCATAACTACTGTCTTTTTAGAACCAGCAGCAATTACGTCGTTAGCAGCAACTTCTTTTCCATCTTCATAAGTAACACTATATTCTAAGCTTCCACAAACTAATGTTGAATCAGCTTCTTTAACTTCGTCTGTTCTACTATCTAGTCCATCAGATGCAGCTTTACAAGTAGGTTTTCCTTTTGTAAATTCTGCTATTTTAGCTTCGATAGAACCAGCGTTATTAATATCAAATGTATATTTAACAGAATCACCAGGTTTTCTTACTGTTGCTTCAAAACCAGTTAATCCTAAATTGTTACTTGTTGGATCATTAACACTCTTAGCTTCACCTTTTAATTCAGCTTTGCTAACATTATTAATAGCAATATCCCACTTAGCATCTGTTCTACTAGCTACAGTATCTGTTCTATTTTGAACTGAATATGCTAATTGAGCAAATGATAGGAATAGTCCAAAAGTTCCTAGGAATAAAATAACTACTGCTAAGAAACCTTTAACGTTAAATTTTTTGGTTACCTCTTTCTTTGTTTTGTTTGCCATAAATATTCTCCCTTCTTCTTTCTTGCTATACTATAAATATAATAACATTTTTTTTATGGTCTTTCAATGTGTTTTAAACGACAATATGTGTTATCCCATCTCTTGGAAACCAACACCTTTTAAATAATCATCAATATCAGTGTCATAACTATAACTTTCTTTAATTATTGTTACTATTTCTGTATATGTTATTGTTTGAGTAGCATCATCAAATTTGTAATTTGCTTCCCCTACTAATTTATCTTTATCTTCATTATATTTTTCTTCAGATGAATAAATATATTTAAGTACATGAGTACCATTATGTAATAGTTTATATGAAGTATACTCAGTAAAGTGTAAGTCATATGTTTCTTCTAATTCATAACCTGTTCCGAAATCAAATGGTGTCTTTTTAATATATTTCTTAATATCATCTTGTGATTCGATAATTAATGTAACTTTAACTTGTGTTTGATTATTATATATGTCAGATGCAACTATATACAATGTATAAGATCCATGTGATGTATAACTAGAAACTTTAGCTTCATCTTGGAATTTATATGTACATCCATCTGCTTCAAGACATTCAAGAATAAATTCATCTGGTGTATATTTTTCTCCTTCAGCAATTATTTTAGTTTCAAGAACTTTTACTTTTGGAGGAGTAGTATCTCTTATTATTACTTTTCCTTTTTTAGTAATTCCATTATGAGTTACTTTAAATGGATATTCACCAACTCTATCTCTGACTACTTCTGATTTATCTATAATATATTGTAAATCATCTACTCTATTACCAACACCTGGTTTAACATAGTAACTAGCCTGAATAGGAAGACTATCTCCATATTCCACTACAACGGTCAATGGTTGGAAATCTGCATCTGTAGGATGGTTAAAATAGTAATAAACAGCACCTGCTATTATTAAGATAGCAAAAATAGCAATCAATGAACCAAAGTTTTGCATTTGGTGTTCTTTCTTCATGCTCTTTTTTACTTTTTTTACTCTTTTTTTAGTCTTAGCTTTTTCTTGGGCTTCTTTTCGAGCATCTATATCTATTTGTTCAGGTAATACTGGTGTTTCAACCATTGATGCTTCTATATTTCCATCAATAGTTGCTAAAATAGTAGCTCCATCACCTTTTAATTCTTTTTCTTTACTAGTTAAAGCTGTTCCATCTGTACTTTGAGCAGCTTCATTAACACCTTTAGGAATAATTGCTGATAAGTCTTTAGCTTTTTCTACTTTGCTTCCACTATCATCAATCATTGTAGGTGTTATTGTTACAACGTCTTCTTGTTTATAAAACTCGCCTTTATCTTGAGTCGGTACCATGCCTTTTAGTTGCGTTTCTCCTGGTTTTACTGCAGCTGTTTCTTCTTTTTTATCTTCCATTGTACCAACTCCTTTCTTTATTCTTTAGCGTAGTTATCTACTATATTAAATATACTATTTTTTTGGCTTTTTTTCAACAAAAAAAGAAGTACTTAAGTACTCCTTTTATCTTATTCTCATTGTCTCTTTAGTTTCTGTTCTGTTATCGCCATCAGTATATGATGCTTGAACACGTAAACCAAAGTCTTCTGGAGTGAATCCTTCAGGAATTGCTATATCAACACTATCATCTAATGGAACATTTCTTGTTGTTCCAGTCATAGCTCTTGCTGCTAGATCCCCTCTCTTTGTTTTACCAACTAAAGATACTTTTACTTTAAGATTATTTAATTGTTCTTTTACTTCTTCAAGAATAGCTACTCTTATACCATTTTTATATACTTCAAATCTTAGTATTGGTACATTTTCAAATATTCTTTCAGTTTCTTCTCTATCAACTTCTGGAGTTGTATCTGGTCTAAATCTTAATTTTGATAATGTAATTGAACCAGTCTTTGATGGACCATCACTTACATCTAACTCAACTGGTGTTGGTGCCATTGTCGGTTCTTCAGTAGGCACTACAGTTGGTTCAAATGTTGGAACAACTGTTGGCTCACTTGATGTTGGTTCTAATGTTGGAGCTTCAGCAGTTGCTGTTGGAACTATTGTAGGCTCTGGTTCTGTAGGTACCATAGTTGGTTCTTCAGTAGTTGGTGTTGGAACCATCGTAGGTTCAGTACTTGGTACTAAAGTTGGTTCAGAAGATGTCGGTTCTAATGTTGGTTCTGGTTCTGTAGGTGCTATTGTTGGTTCCTCAGTTGTAGGTGTTGGAGCCATTGTAGGTTCTGCAGTTGGAACCATTGTTGGTTCACTTGTAGGAGCTAATGTAGGTTCCATAGTAATTGGAGGAGTTAATGATCCAAATGTACGATCAATTTCCTCAGCAATTTCAGCACTAATAGCTCTATGTTGATCATTTAAGGCAGCTATTGTTAAGCTTGGATTTGCACGACATGCTTCAACTTTTGCTCTAACTATAATTGAGTTTTCACTATTTATATATTTTAATATTTTATCTTTTTCTTCATTTATTTGATCTGCTGTAAGAGTTCCAACTACAGCTGGTAATCCTCTTTCAAAGTCTTGATATTTTCTTTCAGCAACTTTTCTATATCTTTCATGGAATTTAATGAAATCTATAATATTAGTTCCTTCAAGAATTCTTGGTTCAGCAGCTCTTCTTAAATCAGATAAAGAACGTTCTTCTGTTAAGCCTTTACCTGTTCCGATACGATATTCTACTCTGCTTGCTAGTAAATCTACTTCGATAATATCTAATTCTCTCTTAGCTCTTCTAGCAGCTTTTTCAGCTTCTACTATATTACGGAATGTCTCTTCACTAAGTGGACTTCCAATAGAAGAATATATATCAGTAAGATTTGTAGATGTTAATGAGCCATATAATGCAGCTAACTCTAGGTTCTTAGTATATACAATTGATACTTTAGTATTGTATTCATCTAGTTTAGCAGCATATCCATTTTTAATTGCTTCTTGTTCTTCACGAGAAAGTGTTGGAGCATCTTCTTCTGGTCTTTCTCTTCTACGTCTTCTTGAACGAGTTTCGCTTTCTTCTCTAGTACGACCTATTCCTACTTTATTAAGAATTCTTTTATACCATGATACTCTTTCTTCTGTAGGTTCCATTGTAGGCTCTACTGTTGGTTCTACTGTTGGAACTTCTGTTGTTGGTGTAGGTGCTACTGTTGGTTCAATACTTGGTACAACAGTTGGTTCAGTACTTGGTACTATTGTTGGCGCTACTGTAGGAACTTCTGTTGTTGGTGTAGGAGCTACTGTTGGTTCAGAAGTTGTTGGTGTAGGTGCTACTGTTGGTTCTACTGTTGGAACTTCTGTTGTTGGTGTAGGAGCTACTGTTGGTTCAATCACAGGTCTTTCACCAATATGAGCTCTTCCTAACATTGCTTCTACTTCAGCTTCTAAAGCATCACCTTCTAGAATTCTACTTCTTAATTCTTCAGGTAATCTAGATGATGATCTTAATGATACTGCTGTTGAATGTAATCTTATGTATAAATCTCTTAAATTATTATAAGCTTCATCTAATTCATGATGATTGCTACCTTTTTCAATTAGTTCTTCTTCTCTTGCAGTAATTGTCTGTTTTAAAGCCTCTATTTGTACTTGGGTTTTAACAAACATTTCTAAAATGAACTTATGATAACGTGTTTGAGGGCTAACTCCATATGTTCTACCAGTTAAGGTTTCATATTCTTCAGATAAGGTATAGTAACTATGTTCACCTTTACGGAATCCTTTTAATAAAAACCAACTTAAGTCTTTATCAGTATCTAAGAACTCTTTAGTCTTGGCATTAATTACATCAAAAACACTTGGAGTGAAATTGAAATCTCCTGTATCTGGTACACTCAAAGCATTTGTTATTTCTGTGCCTAAAGTGTGTAATTTACGAATATATCCTTCATAAGCACCAGTGATAACATCCATCTTTTTTTCTAGTTCTCTGATTCTTGTTAGTTTATCTTTTATCTCAATTCTTTCATCTTCAGTATGAGCATCACTCAATTCACGAGCTATTCTCTTTCTGTCAATATAACTAGCAACAATCATATCTGCATCACGTTCGATTGCTTCATCGTCATTTTTTTTGCCCATGAAAACTAAATTGCTTGAGTAAGCAAATCTTAATTCTTGAACAACTTTTCTTCTAAATTCTTCAACTGACATGTCTTCTTCAAGACCTTTAGTAATAAGATTTTCTACTGTTGTTCTTTCTGCTTCAACTTTTTTGGCAAAAGCTCTAATAGGTGCTAATTTAACACCTTCAATTATTTTTGTTGCTACGCTTTCTCTTGCTGGCATAAAAAGACTCCTTTCTATTATGCTACTAATCCTTTAATAAAATTAGAAATTTTTTCCTTATCTAATGGATTTGATATATCCTCTAGTTTGTCATATCCATCTTCATCAACTACAACGTATGAAGCAAGGATATCAACTGTTCCGTCTTTGTTATCTATTGAATATACAGCATATTTTTTACCGTCTATTTCAACAATAGATAGTAATTCTGCATCCATTATTTCTCCTGTTTCAACTTTTACTTGGAATTTTTGGTTTGTTTCTTCCATAAGTTCCCCTCCGCTTTTCTATTCTATCATCTAATATTATATCATACTTTAGTTCTTTTAACTATCTTCTTTATTAAATACTACTCTTATTCTAGATAAGTGATTATATTTAATAATTTGTTCTTTTAAATCATCTTCTTCAAATATTAATAATTCACTACATTCCCATATACTAAATGAAGTAATGAATGATGCTATTACAGAAATAATATCTGAAAAAGGAATCAATGATTTATAAGACAGAAGTATAAAGATAAATCCGATTATTCCGAAAAGTAAAAATATATATACTTTTCTTCTTATTTTCTTTAATTCCATCTCTTTATCTACTTTAGCTAAAGCAAAGTAGTTTTTTATTAATTTTCTTACTAGTATTTTTTCACTTGAAGTAAAGGTATTATTATGAATTTGTAATACTAATGGATAATCAAGAGGTATAAAATTTGTTCTTCTTAAAATGGCATCAATAAATTCTTGCTTTAAGTAAATTTGATCTGGTAAGCAATAACTATCTTTTATATCATCAAAGCCATTTATATCTAATTCTATATAAGCTTCATTATCATTAATTTTTAATTCATTAACCTTTTTATAACTTTCAAATTTGGCTTTTTGATATCTTTTTAATTTTTCAGGGGTTGCCATATTTATTTCCTAGTTTGTTCGTAGTACTTTCTTTCAGATAATTCATCTGCTAAATAATCTAATTCACTATACTCGTCATCAAAAGTACCATCATTAGCTTCTTCTACTTTGTAGATTAATTCTTCCATACTTTTGCAACTAGATAAGTCAATGTTGTATCTTTCTAATGTAGAAACTTGCTTATCTGTAAGTAGTAAACCATTTTTTCTTGCCTTTAGAAAATTAGCATCACTATCTTTAAGTCCTACTAGTTCTTCTATTTCATCATTTGATAATTCGTTTGCCATTTTAAATCCTCCTTACCATACTAAGTTAAGTATATCATATTTTAGCTTAAAATATGAAAAAATATGCTTAAAAAAGCATATTATTTTATTCTTTCAATAGTATAATTTTGATCTTTGGATAATTCAGGGATTATACCGTTTTCTTCATAGACAACATGAGCTGCTCCAACAATTAGTAAAACCTTCTTGTTTTGAGCTAAGTAATCTTTAGCAGCATTAGTCATTGTATCATTTCTTTTAAGGATTAAATCTTCAACATATTTCTTTTCTTCTTCTGTTTCATATGATGAATATGATGATGATATTGCTTTAGCCATTAAAGCATCATTACCATCTAAATATATTTTGTATAGTAGTTTTGTAGATGTAATAGCTGCATCATAATTATCTAAAGAGCTTTCCATTTGTTTAGCATAGAATTCATCAGAGTATTCTACAAGTGGTTTTAATTGATCTTCTATTTTTTCAATAGATATTATTTCTTTACCATCTTGAGCTGCTAAATTAGTGAAATATTTATCTGCTCCTTGAGTAGTAAAACCTACTTCTTGGTACATAACATTTTCAATCAATGTAGAATTAATAGCTACATTGTAATATTTGTAAACATTATATTTATATAAATCATGATTAGCTGAGAAATCTTCTAACTTTTTCTTTAGTTCTGGAGAAATGTGATTATCTAAAGTAGTTCCATCTTTATAAATGTAATCTTCTATATGCATTTTATTCATTTCTTCATCTGATAGTTCGACAGCAACTGCTTCACTACCACTATAAATATCTAATACTTTTTTATCGTATTTAGTTATTTTTTCATCACCCATGTGCATTGATCCTAGAACATGAATACAAGAATCACTATCACATACTTTGTACATTATAGGAATATAAGAGAATTCTTTAGGTTTCTCTGGTTCTTCTTCCTTAGGTTTTTCTTCTTCCTCTTCTTTTTCTTCTACTTCTTTTGTTTGATTATTAAACTCATATCTTATAACAAAGAAAGCCGTTGTTCCTAAACCTAATAAGGTTACTAAAGCTATTAATACTATTAAGGTTATTATTATTTTTTTGCTATTCACATTTATCACCCTATTTTACTAATATAATTATATCATTTAAGCAAATAAAAAAGTATGATTAATTCATACTCTTTACTTTTTCATTTCTTCAATAGCTCTTGCTACACCTAAACGACCATATTCGTATGTCAAGCCACCTTGTTGGTAAGCAATATATGGTGGTCTAATTGGACCATCACAACTTAGTTCAATAGATGATCCTTGAGTGAATGCTCCAGCTGCCATAATAACTTGATCAGTATATCCTGGCATATCCCATGGCATTGGTACAGCATTGGAATCAATTGGTGAACCCATTTGAATTCCTTGAACATATTTTATTAATTTATCTTTGTCATTAAAGATAACATTTTCAACGATATCTGCTCTTGGTTCATTATATTTAGGTTCAACATTATATCCTAAATCTTCTAAGCATTTAGCTGTTAAGACAGCTGTTTTTAAAGATGAAGCAACTACACTAGGTGCAAAGAAAATACCTTGTAGGAATTGTTTATTAATACCTAATGTTGGTCCTACTTCTCTTCCTTCTCCAGGACAAGTTAGTCTTTCACCAACTAAATCAATTAGTTCTTTTTTTCCAGCTACATAAGCACCATTAGGAGCTAAACCACCACCAAGATTTTTAATTAATGATCCAACCATGATATCAGCACCTACTCCTACTGGAGTTTTTTCTTCAACAAATTCACAATAACAATTATCAACCATGATAATTACTTCTTTATCGATTTCTCTAATAAATTTAATTACTTTTTCTACTTTATCGATAGTAATACTTTTTCTAGTTGAATAGCCTTTACTTCTTTGAATTTCAATTAGTTTTACTTTGTTGTTTTCTAAGTATTTTTTAATACTATCATAATCAAAGTCATTATCTACTAAAGCTATTTCATCATATTTAATACCATATGACATTAAGCTACTATTATTTGGTTTAATACCAATTACTTCATGTAAGGTATCATATGGAGTTCCACTAATTGATAACATTAGATCATTTGGTCTTAACATAGCAAATAAAGTTACTGTTAAAGCATGAGTTCCAGAAATAAATTGTCCTCTTACAATAGCATCTTCAGCATCTAAAACATAAGCAAATATTTTTTCTACTGTTTCTCTACCAAAGTCATTATAACCATAACCTGTTGTTTCATGGAAACATCCTTCAGATACTTGGTATTTTTGGAAAGCTGCTAATACTTTAAGAGTATTTCTTTCACATTTTTCTTCAATATCTTTAAATTCTTTAGTAATTTTATTTTCTTCTTCTTTAATGAAATCTAAAGTTTCTTTAGATAGTCCTAATTCTTCTAACATTAGCATCTACCCCCATCTATTTTAATAATAGAGTCATCTAGGTAACTAGATGTAGCAGCAAAGTAAACAGCTTCAGCAATTTCTTCAGGTTCTGCAAATCTACCTAGAATAATATGCTTACTTTCTTCTTTTTCATATTCTTCACCTAGTTCTTTATTCATTTCGGTATTAATCCAACCAGGTGCAATTGTATTAACTCTAACAGTACCAGCATATTCTAAAGCAAAGTTATGAGTTAATGAGATAACACCAGCTTTAGATGCGTCATAATCCATACTATATGGATAGAAAGAATCTATACCATTAGTTGAAGATATATTAACTATTGATCCATATCCTTGTTCTTTCATATATGTACCAATATGTTTACAACAAAGGAATGTACCTATTAAGTTAACATCTAATATCTTTTTAAAGTTATCGACAGTTTTATCTTCTAAGGTAGTATCTATAGCTATACCAGCATTATTTACAAGTACATCTATTCTATCCCATTTATTTTTAGTTTCATTAAGTAGTTTTAATACATCTTCTTCTTTAGATATATCTGCTTTAATTAGTAATGTTTCTACGTTATATTTAGATTTTATTTTTTCTTCTACTTCTTTAGCTTTATCTTCACTAGATACGTAATTGATAACAACATTATAATTATTTTTAGCAAAATGCTCTGCAGTTGCAGCTCCTAAGCCTTTACTACTTCCAGTAATAATTGCTACTTTATTCATCTTATACACCCTTTTTCCTGGATGTATTATATCACGAACTACGAGTTTTTCTAGTATTATGTTAAAATATAATTCTATAAAAAAAGTAACAATATAAGTGTTACTTTTTTATTGGGCTTGTGGAGCTCTATATGCATAAACAAAATTAACTATTTCTTCTTGAAATGGTTGAGAACTATAAGAGCTATATTGACCAGTTAATCTTATTCTTTCTTCACTTCCACAATCATATCTTTCCCATACACCATTTCCTATTGGATTACCAAGTAAGAATACATGAGCAGGTACTCCATCAGCTTCTGGATTTGTAAAGACAATATCTCCAGCTTTTAATTCAGCTTGATTAGTGATTTTTTTAAATCCTTGCTCTTCTAACCATGGAGCCATATCTCTAACAACTAAACCTTGTTCATATTTTTGTTCAGTAAAGCCAGCATTAAACAAAAACCAATCGACACATCTATCACAACTTACTAATTTATCATCATGATTAAATGCTGGATTTATAGGGGCATCACCATATGAGAAATCATTATCTCGTATGTAATCTGTAACTTCTTTAGCTTCTTTTAATAAATTATTAACCCACTCATTACCTTTTAATTTTTTATTTTTTTGTTTTCTTTCCTTAGCTTCTTTTATTTGTTGTTCAATCATTTTTCTTTGTTCTTCTTGTTCTTTTTTTCTTTGTTGTTCTCTTTTTATTCTTTCTTCTTCTTTTAATTCATTAACTTTTTTTAAAGAAGCATTTTCCATACAGGTATATAGTGGTGAAGTATCATATCCTACTAGTTTAAAAGTATATGAAACTATATTAGGAAGTATAAATATAATTAAACCAGCAATAATACTTTTTATAAATGATATTATACTTTCTTTGAAATTATCATTTAGCGAATCAGATATAATAAGTTTAAATAATCTAATAGTTGCAGATATTACAACAATTGAAGGAGTTACAATAAAAACAATCTTTAAAAACATTTTAAGTAAATAGAATAAAAATAAAGTATTTGATGTATCACACATGTTAGTTACTCCTTTCATACTAATATATTTTAGCAGTTTACTTGCTTTATTATATCATATTTCTGGCTTTTATTATTTGGCATTTTTCTCATTATTTGGTATAATATGTCCAGGTGATGGGGATGGAATCATTTAATAAACAAAAATTAGAAGAATTACATAATATCGGAAAAGATTTTGCTTTTGATGGTTTGAGCCCAGAAATGTTTAAAGCAAACAGTGAAGAAGAAATGAGAGCTTTCTTAGAAGGATATAAAGAAGGTCTTCAATTAATGAAAGCTAACAACGAAGAAAAAGAATCTGGTATGAAGATGGCTGCATAGAACTCGATTGAGTTCTATTTTTTTATTATTTCAACATTATCTTTATACTCTTTTATTTCTTTAGTAAAGATTGATTCATGTTTATAAGAAGAAATTATATAAACATAGTTTTTAGTTCTAGTAAGAGCAACATAGAATAATCTTCTTTCTTCTTCAAAAGGATAATAATCTTTGGTATTATTAACATATTTTAGAATCTTTTCATCTTTTATTTTAGTAGGAAAACCTACTAGAGAATCTTCAACATTAATAAGTATGACATTATCACATTCTAATCCTTTAGATCGGTGAACAGTTAAATATTTAAATTTAATATCTTTATATGTAAAGAAGTTAACATCTAACTCTGTAAATGTTTTATCGATATATTTATAGATATCTTTGTTGTTTCTACCTAAGACCATGATGTCTTTATTTTTTAATTTCTTTAATAGATATTTAAAAGTAATAATCTTGTTATCAGAATAGATTATCTTTATTGGTTTATAAAGATGTTTAGAAGATACAAGATTCTTTTTATATTGGGATTTATTTCTCATTATAAACTTCCCTGCGACATTAATTAATTCTTGAGGATTACGATATGTATTAATAATTTTAAGTACTTTAGAATTATCAAAGTACTTTGTAAAGTTAAGAAATATTTTTAGGTCACAACCTGTAAATCTGTAAATAGATTGAAAATCATCACCTACTGCTAAAAGATTAGCGTTAGTAAGATTCATTATTTCTTTAATCATTTGAAATTTTATATAAGATGTGTCTTGATATTCATCAATAATTATATATTTCCATTTGTCTTTTAAACCATGTTCTTTTAAGTAAGTAATACTTTTATTTATCATGTCATTGAAATCAATGGCATTTTCTTCTTTTAGATTATATTCATAGTAAATATAGATATTGAAGATAAGAAGGATAAGATGCTTATTATGAATGTATTCAAAGATATTAAGAGTAAATCTAATTCTTTTTAAGATAGTCTTAAAATAAGTAATGTCATAATTATTGCTTTTATATAGAGATATGAATGTTTTAATAAGTCTTTTTAAGTTATTTAGTTCTTTATCAGTGTATTTTTTACCTAATACTTTCTTTAAAGATTTTTGATGAATATCACTTAGATTAGAAAAGAATTCTTCGATAATATCTTCTAAGTAATTATCAGGAGCTATTTGATAATTTTTACCTAGGATATGCAATGCTAGTTTATGAAAGGTATAGATATCTATTTTAAAGTTATAATTCTTTTCAATATTCTTTTTTAAGTTAATAGTAGCATCATTAGTAAATGAGATACATAGTATTTCTTCTGGTTTAATATGACAACATTTAATAAGATAAACAATCTTACCAATAATAGTTAAACTTTTACCAGAACCAGCACCTGCTACGACAAGGACTGCTCTATCATTAGATAATACTACTCTTCTTTGATATTCATCTAATGAGTAACCATTTATATTATCAAGTATATTCATAGGACTCCTTCTAGGAGTTCAACGTTCTAATGTATTAAAGCAAATAAAAAGAAAAATATCAAGATAACATTTTTCTTATTTCATCATATAAATATGGTTTATATTCTTTTATTGGTAGAGGTTTATTATAAACAATAGAGTTATAAACAGTTGATGATGTTAATTCTATTATCATAAATAATGTTACTTCAGGATTTTCTATTTTGGAATTACATGACGCTATATTCTTTTTAAATAAATCTAATAAATCATTTTCAGTTTCTTTTAGAACTGTATTAACTTTGTCATTAAAGATTCCCATTGATAGATTTTTAGATATAAATTTTAAAAGTAATTTGTCTCTATTAAAACGATCAATTATATAATCAATTAAAGCAATAATTCTTTCTTTATTATCATCTATATTTTTTTTGTTTACAAAATCTAAAGCGCTATTAAATAGTTCACGAGATTTTCTACTTATAAGTTTATTTTGAATTTCATATTTATCTTTAAAATATAGATAGAATGTTCCTTTAGCTACTCCAGCATTATCTACTATTTCTTGAATAGATGTTTCTTTAAAGCCTTTTTCTGTAAATAATTCAAAAGCTGATGTTAAAAGATTCTTTTCTTTTACATCTTTTTTTTCTTCTATTTTTTTACTTGTACCTATTTTTACCATATTATCATCTCTTTTTTCAACAAGATTATAACAAATGTTATTTTATTTGACAAGTTATTATTGACTTTCGGTCATTTTTGAGTTAGTATCATTATTGACCGAAAGTCATTTTTAGAAAAGAGGCTTAATAATGAAAGTATTTGGAGATTTTATTGTTAAATGTAAAAATATCATTTTAATTATTGCAATTATTTTATTAATCCCATCTATTATTGGATATGAGAAAACAAAAGTTAATTATGATATATTGGTTTACTTACCTAGTGATATAGAAACATTAAAAGGAGAACATATTATAACTGATGATTTTCATATGGGTGCCTTCTCTATTGCTATTGTAGAAAATATGGCTGATCGAGATTTGATTAAGCTAGAAGATAAATTTAGAGAATTAGATGGTGTTAGTAATGTTATTAGTGTTAATGATATTACTGGTACTACTATCCCTATTGAAATGTTACCTAACGATGTAAGAGATAAAGTCGCTAAAGATAATACTAAGTTAGTTCTTGTTACTTTTGAAGATTCAACATCCGCTGATAGAACTCTTGCTGCTGTTGAAAAGATGCGTGATATTACGGATGATAGTGTCAAAATTGGTGGAATGAGTGCAATGGTTCTAGATACAAAAGAACTATTTAATAGCCAGATGACATTATATGTCGTTATAGCAGTTATATGTTGTATTATTGTTTTAATGATTTCACTTGATTCTTACTTTGTTCCATTCTTATTAATTGGAAATATTGGATTAGCTATTTTATACAATATGGGAAGTAATATTATTTTTGGAAATATTTGTTATATTACTAAAGCTATTGCTGCTGTATTACAATTAGGTGTTACGACTGACTTTTCAATTTTCTTATATCATAAATATGATAAAGCTAAAGAAAAATACAAAGATAAGAATAAAGCTATGAGTGAAGCAATTGGGGAAACTTTAGTATCTGTTTTAGGTAGTTCGTTAACTACTATTGCAGGATTCTTAGCGTTATGTACAATGAAACTTACTTTAGGAGTAGATATTGGTTTAGTTATGGCTAAAGGAGTTGTATTTGGTTTACTTTGTGTTATTACTGTCTTCCCTGCTCTATTATTAAAATTTGATAAATTAATTCAAAAGACTAAACATAAAGTAATACTACCTAAGTTCAAGCATGTTACTGATTTTACTTTGAAACATTATAAAGCAATATTTGTAGTCTTTTTGATTTTACTAGTGCCTGCTTATTTAGCGCAGACTAAAACAACTGTTTATTATAATTTGGATACTTCTATTCCAGATGATTATGAATATAGTATGGCTACTAAAGAATTGAAAGAAAAATATAATATGGTTTCTCAAGAAATGATATTAATATCTAGAGATGTAGAAGATTATAAAATAAATCAAATGATTGATAGAATTGAAAAACTAGATGGTATAGAAGCTGTTATAAGTCCTAGTACTATGAGTAAACAAGGTATATCTGATTTAATTATTCCTAAAAAGATTAAAGATATATATCAGACAGATAAATATAAACTTATCATTGTTAGTTCATCTTTTGATATTGCAACCAATGAGTTAAATAACCAAATAGATTTGTTAAATGATATTGTTGATGAATATGATAAGGATGCTATTGTAGCTGGTGAAGGACCTTTAATGAAAGATCTAGTTACAACAACTGATACAGATTTTAAAAATGTTAATTATACTTCCATAGCTGCTATATTTATATTAATGATGTTTACTTTGAAATCTATATCTTTACCAGTACTTTTAGTTACTGCTATTGAATTTGCAATTTTTATTAACATGGGAGTTCCTTATTTTAGAAGTACCCCTATTCCATTTATAGCATCTGTAGTTATTGGTACTATTCAGTTAGGTGCTACTATTGACTATGCTATTTTAATGACTACAAAGTATCTAGAAGAAAGAAAAGATGGTAAAGATAAATTTGAATCGGCACGAAGTGCTTTGGAAAACTCAGTTAGTTCTATTGTAGTAAGTGGTATGTGTTTCTTTGGAGCAACATTTGGTGTTGGTATGGTATCTACAATAGATATGATTGGATCTTTATGTAGATTAATTGCAAGAGGAGCTGTTATTAGTATGCTTGTAGTAATTTTAATAGTTCCAAGTATTTTAATAATATTTGATAAGTTAATTTGTAAAACAACATTTAGTTTTAAGAAAGGAAGTCTTAAATATGAAAAATAAAATATTTAAAAAGGTTGTATCTTGGTTACTAATTTTAGCAATTGCTTTTCAAGCTACACCAGTTTGGGCATTAACTAAAGATGAAACTATTTATGCGAAGTTAAATAGTGATGGTAGTGTTAGTACATATGTTGTTTCTGAACATATTAGTGGTGAAGGAAATGATAAATCTAAATTAAGTAATATTAAAAATGTTAATGGTGATGAAACATATACTAATGAAAATGGAGAACTAGTATGGGAGAATAATGGCAATGATATTTATTATCAAGGTACTAGTGATGAAGAATTACCTATTTCCACTTCTATTAAGTATTATTTAGATGATAAAGAAATGAATGTAGAAGATATGATTGGTAAGAAAGGTAAAGTAAGAATTGTAATTCATTATGTAAATAATTTAAAACACTATGAATTAATTAATGGTGTAGCAGAAGAATTATATACACCATTTATAGTTGCTACTACTTCTATTGTTTCTAATACTGATAATAAAAATATTAATGTTACAAATGGTAAAGTTATCGACAATGGTGTTAGTAGTATAGTTATAGGATTATCTAGTCCTGGTTTATATGAAAGTTTAGATATTGATGAGTTAAAAGGATTTGATACAGTAGAAATAAGTTATGATACTAATAATTTTGAATTGAATTCTATCTACTCTGCTGCTTCTGCAAGACTTTATGATAATAGTGATTTAGATGTATTTGGTAATGTTAATAAGTTATATGATGTTATTAATGCATTACAATCCAATATGGATACTATTGTAGATGGAGCTAACCAATTAAATGAAGGATCTAAAAAATTAGCTAATGGTACTAGTCAATTAAATGACGGTGTTAATGCACTTACTAACAAGTATTATTCTTATCGTAATATGGATAAAGATGAATTAAAAGAACAAATTATGGTTTTAATAGAAAACAATCTTGAACAATTAATACCTGTTTTAGAAAAAGACATTGAAGAAGAAATAAGTAAAGTTATTAAAGAAAATAAAAGTGATTTAGAAAAAAGTGCTGTTGAAGTTACTAAAAAGAATGTAAAACTAGTAATGGAAAATGAAATGAATAATATAATTAATGATTTTGATTTAGATGGTTTATTAGAAGATATTATTAATCTTGATTTAGAAAATATTCTTTTAAACGATGAAGAAATTCAAAATATAATTAAAGTATTTGAAGATGAATTAACTAATGAATTAAATTCTGAAGTAAATAAGACAACTAAAACAGTTGTTAAAAGTACTATTTCTACTATATCTAGTAGTTTAAATCAAGATACAATGACTGATGAAGAAAAAGTTATATATATTCAAAATATCGCTGATAAATATGGAATTACTTTTGAACAAGCTGCAGGAATAGTATCTGAAGTTAAAGGAGATACTATTAAAGGTATTCAAAATAATTTGAATAAACAAAGTGATGCAATTAGTACTCAAGTTGCTAATCAAGTAACTAGTCAGGTTATGAGCAATTTAAGTAATAAAGAATTTGTAAATGAAGCAATGAATCATTACTTTGAAGAAGTTAATAAAAAGTTAGCTATTGCACTAGATAATGCTGATATTGAGAACTATGAAAAGAATTTAAAAGAAGAATTAACAAAAATTATTCGTAATAGATTAATTAATAATGAAAATATTGAGAAATATATGAATGTTTCCGAATATACAGATAGTGTTATTAATACTATTATAGATAATACTGCTAAAGATTTAGCTAGTATGTATACTGAAGAATTTGCTAAACAAGTAACAGCTAATGTTATTCAAAAAGAATTTAGTGAAGATAATTTAGAATCTGAATTACAAAAAGTATTAGAATCATATGAAATAGAGATTGAAGAAAAATTGAATTCTTTAGATAGTGCAATTACTACCTTATCTAGTTCTGTTTCTCAATTAAATGATGGAGCTAATCAATTATCAAATGGTATGAATACTTTAAATGATGGTCTAAACAGATATAATACAGAAGGTATTCAAAAGATAAGTGGCTTTGTAAATGGAGATATTAAATCATTAGAAGGCAAAATAGAAGCATTATCTAAGTTAAGTAAAGAATATAAAACATTTGATGATACTCCAGAAAATGCTAATGGATCTTCTAAGATTATTATGATTGTAGATTCTATTAGAAATGAGGAAAAGACAACTACAACTAAAGTAGATGTTATTGAAGAAGATAAAAGTTTATGGGGTAAAATAAAAGGACTATTTCAATAGTTCTTTATTTTTTATTTGTAAATTATCAATAGTAATATTATATTCTACTTTTTTATTATCGTATTCAAATGTAACAATAGTTGTACCATTCTTTTTAGGGAGTATATAGAATGGTATACATCTATGACCAGTTTCAAGATATTCCCCTTGGATTAATTCTATTATTTCATGATTTTCTACTCTGCTTTGAACTGGATTATTATTATCACAAATGAGTATGTATTCTGCAGTAGTTTCTTTGGTATAGTAAATGCCTGCTTCATATAACTTATTTTGATCTAGATAAAATGGTGTTTTATCATTCATATAATCTAGTAATTTATACTTTTTATTATTAATCGTTATTTCTATATCTTCAGGATTACTACAATCTAAGTAATAATCATATATGTCTTCATGATATATTTTGGTTTTGGTATCATCTTTACATATTTCTTTGTAATTAATAAATTCTATTACATTATGAAAGTATTTGTATTCTTCTTTTTTTCTTATAATAAATAAAACTATAATACTTATTATGATTATAAAAATAATTATAAGTTTAATAATAAAGTTTTTATTTATAGATCTTTTATCGTCAATAAAAGATATTATTTCTTTGGAAAATAATAAATAAAAAATAATAGATCCAGATGAATTTAGTAATATATCATCTATATCAAAAGATCCGGTCATAGTTAAAAATTGTAATACTTCTATAAATAAAGTAACTAATATAATAATTATTGAATATTTCTTTATATTTCTACTCTTTTTAAAAAAGTAAGGTATGAAGAATGCTAATGGTATTAAGCAAATAAAATTACCAAGTATATTTAGTAATATATCTTTACTATATATTTCTGATTTAAAGTTAAAGAAGTTTTTTAAATAATATAAAATAGTTTTAAACGGTATTAAGTTAATACCATCTTTTAAATATTCTTTTAAAAATGTAAAATAATTAGATAATTCAAAAGTATTACGATGATAAATGGGAGCAAATATAGTTAAGTATAATAACAAAATAATATATATAGCAAATAGTATTATTATATATTTTTTATATTTCTTATCCATATATATCACCTACTCATATTATAGCATATGTCATTTAACTAAAAATGTTGAATTTAAGACAAAAACCATTGTATTTACCGAACGAATGTATTATAGTATATTTTATCAAATAATTAATTTTTATTTGATAATGAGTGTAGATTATGGAAGGAATGTTTTTAGTAAATCGAAATTTTTCACGAATAAAAATGAAAGGAATAGTAAAATGAACGAATTAATGAAAAATAAAGATTTAGAAAACATGATATATGAGATAAGAGGAGTTCAAGTAATGTTGGATTCTGATTTAGCTAAATTATATCAAGTCGAAACAAAAAGAATAAACGAGGCAGTTAAAAGGAACTCAGAAAAATTTCCTCAAAAATATAGTTGGATTTTAAATGAAACTGAAATGGTAGACTTGAGGTCGCAATTTGCGACCTCAAGTCTGGAAAATGATTATGGTGGTAGAAGATATTCTATAAGAGTTTTTACAGAACAAGGCGTTGCAATGTTAGCAACTATATTGAAATCTAAAATAGCAATAAAGACCTCTTTAGCAATAATAGATGCATTCGTTAATATGAGACATTATATTAATTTTAATAGAGATGTTTTACCTAATAGAGTTTTGTTGTTAGAAAACAGAGTCGACAACAACACTAAAATGATACAGAAATTATTTGATAGATTTGATCCTAAAGTAATGTTTAGAAGTTTAATGTTTTTTAAGGGTGAATTTTACGATGCCTACTCTGCTTTATTAGAGATATTAAGTAAGGCTTCAAAAGAAATAATAATTACTGATAATTATGCTGGAAAAGAGTTATTAGATATCATAAAAAAAATAGATGTACATACAATTATTATCTCTTGTAATATTGATGACGCGTTAAAGAAAAAATATGAAAAGCAATATTCTAATGTAACATTTATAAACAATAATGAATTTCATGATAGATTTATTATTCTAGACAGTGAAAAAATCTATACCTGTGGTTCTTCATTAAAGGATTTAGGAAAGAAGTGTTTTATCGTTACAGAAATTGAAGATAAAATAATAAAAGATGCTTTGTTAAACAAACTAAAAGAACTATTTAATTAGTTCTTTTTATTTGGTATAATATTGTAGTGAGAATAAGGAGAGATGATGAATGAATTATGACTCAAAAGAATACTTAGAAAAAGTAGATAAATATTGGAATGCTGCAAACTATTTAAGTGCTGCTCAATTATATTTACTAGATAATCCTTTGTTAAAAAGAAGTTTAATTAAGGAAGATGTTAAAAAGAAAATTGTTGGACACTGGGGAACTGTTCCAGGTCAAACATTTATCTATACACATTTAAACAGAGTTATTAATAAATATGACTTAAATATGATTTGGATTAGTGGTCCTGGTCATGGTGGTAATGCTACTGTAAGTCATGTTTATCTAGAAGGAACTTATAGTGAGGTTTATCCTTCAATTAGTCAAGATGAAGAAGGAATGAAGAAATTATTTAAACAATTCTCTTTCCCTGGAGGAATATCAAGTCACGTTGCTCCAGAAACACCTGGATCTATTAATGAAGGTGGAGAATTAGGTTACTCATTAGCACATGGATTTGGTGCAGTATTTGATAATCCTGATTTAATAGCTACGGTTGTAGTTGGTGATGGTGAATCAGAAACAGCTACACTTGCTACATCATGGCAATCTAATAAGTTCTTAAATCCTGAAAGAGATGGTGCAGTATTACCTATTCTACATTTAAATGGTTATAAGATTAGTAATCCTACTATCTTCTCTCGTATTAGTGAAGATGAATTATTAAGCTTCTTCCATGGTACTGGTTGGGATCCTATTATTGTTGAAGGTTCTGAACCAATGGATATGCATACTAAGATGGCTAAGGCTTTAGATAGATGTATTGAAAAGATAAAGAAGATTCAAGAAGACGCTCGTAAAAAAGGTAAAACAAAAAGACCTATGTGGCCAATGATAATCTTAAGAACTCCTAAAGGATGGACTGGTCCTAAGATTGTTAATGGTAAAGAAATTGAAGGTACATTTAGAGCACATCAAGTACCTATTGATATGAGTAAAGATGAACATTTAGGAATGTTAGAAGAATGGTTAAGAAGTTACCATCCTGAAGAATTATTTGATGGTATGGGTAGATTAATACCAGAACTTCAAAAACTAGCTCCTAAAGGTTATAAACGTATGGGAAGTAATCTACATGCTAATGGTGGTAGACTTCTTAAAGATTTAATCTTACCTGATTTTAGAAAATATGGTTTAGAAATTGAAAAACCTGGTTGTGTAGAAGCACAAGATATGATTGAATTAGGTAATTATGTTAGAGATGTATTTAAACTAAATGAAAAGAATAAGAATTTTAGAATATTTGGTCCAGATGAAACAATGTCTAATCGTTTAAATCATGTCTTTGAATCAGAGAATCGTGTTTGGATGGGAGATTTAAAGAAGAATGATGAATTCTTAGCTCAAGATGGACGTGTTATGGATGGTATGTTATCAGAGAATATGTGTGAAGGTTGGTTAGAAGGTTATCTTTTAACTGGTAGACATGGATTCTTTGCTAGTTATGAAGCATTTGTTAGAGTAATTGATTCTATGACTAGTCAACATGCTAAATGGTTAAAGATTTGTTCTCACCTACCTTGGAGAGAAGATATAGCATCTTTAAACTATATTTTAACTAGTACAGTATGGCAACAAGACCATAATGGATATACACATCAAGACCCAGGATTCTTAGATCATTTAGCTTCTAAGAAACCAGAAGTTGCTCGTATGTATTTACCTCCAGATGCTAACTGCTTACTTTCTTGTGTAGATCATTGTTTAAGAACTAAAAATTATATTAATGCAATTGTTGCAAGTAAACATCCAAGACCTCAATGGTTAACAATGGAACAAGCTGTTAAACATTGTACACAAGGTTTAGGTATTTGGGATTTTGCAAGTAACGATCAAGATAGTGAACCTGATATTATAATGGCTTGTGCAGGAGAAACTCCTACTCTAGAATCATTAGCAGCTGTATCTATCTTACGTGAACATTTACCAAAATTAAAAATTAGATTTATAAATGTAGTTGATTTATTTAAGTTACAAACTCAAGCAAAACATCCACATGGATTAAGTGATGCTGAGTATGATGCTTTATTTACTAAGAAAAAACCTATCTTATTTAACTTCCATGGTTATCCTTCATTAATTCATGAATTAATTTATGAAAGAGAAAATCATAATATCGTTGTTAAAGGATATGTTGAAGAAGGTTCTATTACTACTTCATTTGATATGAGAGTTCAAAATGAAATCGATAGATATCATTTAGTATTAGAAGTATGTAATATGGTTCCTAACTTAGGAAGTAAAGGTGTTTACTTAAGTAAGTTAATGAAAGAAAAATTAGTAGAACATAAGGAATATATCCATGAATATGGTGTAGATATGCCTGAGATTGCTAATTGGAAATGGGAAGAATAAAAAAAGCTATCAAATGATAGCTTTTTTAATTTGTTTTATTGTTGTACTTGATATTGTACTGGTGCTTGTTTATTCTTTTTAACTACACCTAAAATTATTATTAGGATTATTGATATTACTGCTACAGCAATACAAATAAATGCTGTTGTTAAGAAGATACTCTTTAATGGACCAATTACAAATTTCATTGATTCATCTTCAGTAGGAATAGCACTCATTACTAAACCTAATGCACCATTGGTAATTCCATGTAAGAATCCAAGTATTGCTAAATGAATTAGTAATGGTGTAACACTCTTGAACATAACTACTATGAGAATAGCACATACTACGAATACGATAATGCAACCAATTAAAATACCATTAGAATAGAATATTTTAAAGAAGTTTGCTACATCTTGTGGTACATCACTTGATTTCTTTAATTCTTTTTTCAAATCTTTAATAGCATCATCGATGTTATCTTCTAATTCATCAAAATCAACGTCTTCTCCTGTTTTCTTTTCATATTTTTTAGCAGCTTCTTTTAATGTTTCTTTTAAACTTGAACCATCGATGTCATCAATAACACCAATTTCATAACGAATTATTTGACTAGCAAGCTCTCCTACTTCTTCATACATTTGATCTTTAGAAATGTATTCATCTAGTTCATCCATCATATCGTCTAAGTCGCTAGAATTAAATTCAGCTCCATCAAACATTGTTGATATTTCAAAGTTTTGATCTTGTTCCACCATTCCTTTAGCTATCTTAGCTAAACTTGGTCCTGATAAGAACACTCTAAACATTAAAACACCACTAATTGCTATCAAACATACTAGCATGATACCAGCTAATAGTACTGAAGCAAATCCTTTTAATACTTTCATTTTATCTACTCCTTTAACTATATTTTTATTATAATATAATTAAGGTGATATTACTATGGATAAAGTTCAAGAATTGCAAAAAATAATTGACGAATCAGAATCTATTGTTTTCTTTGGTGGTGCTGGTGTTAGTACAGAATCAGGTATTAAAGATTTTCGTAGTGTAGATGGTTTATATAATGAAAAATATGATTATCCACCAGAAGTAATGTTAAGTCATACTTTCTTTATGGAACATACTAAAGAATTCTATGATTTTTATCGTGATAAATTAAATGCGATGGATATTGAACCAAATGTAACGCATAAGTATTTAAAAAAATTAGAAGACGAAGGTAAATTAAAAGCAGTTATTACGCAAAATATAGATGGCTTACATGAGAAAGCTGGTAGTAAAAATGTATTACTATTACATGGTACTACTTATGAAAATCATTGTATGAAATGTGGTAAAAGTTATAGTGCTGAATATGTATTTGGTAGTAAAGGTATTCCTACTTGTGAATGTGGAGGTATTATAAAACCAGATGTTGTTTTATATGAAGAACCTTTAAATGAAGATACTGTTAGTAAAGCAATAAAAGCTATTAGTACTTGTGATACTTTAATAATTGGTGGTACTTCTTTAGTAGTATATCCAGCTGCTAGTTATATTAATTATTTTAGAGGGAAGAACTTAGTAATTATTAATAATAGTTTAACATCGTATGATAGTAATTGTACTTTAGTTATTCATGATAAATTAGGTAATGTTTTTAGCAAATTAAAATAACCAAGATTACTTGGTTATTTTTTTTCAATTATTTTATATAAATCGCTATAGATTTCAGTATAGTTATGAATTTCTATTTTTTGATTATTATAATTAATTGTTACATGGAAGGAAGCATCAAAAATCATTTGATCTGGGAAGTCCTTCCCTATTAAGTTTTTTTCAATATAATCTTTTAATTTATTAATAGTTTCTTGATCTATTTCTTTACCCTCACTAATTTCTTGTTTAGTTATTCTGTCTTCCATATCTACAGGTACTCTAAAATAGTCATGGTAATAATATATTTTGTTATCATTAGTAATAATAGTTCCACTATTTCCTGGCATTGGACCTAGTCCTCCCCAACTACTTAATTCTATGAATGTATTCTTTCTTAGTTCCTCTAATTTTTCTTGCATAATCTTTCCTTCTTTCTGTTATAATAATACCATATAAAGAAATAATTAGGTCACTTGAAAGGAGACATTTTATGAAAGATAAATTAGCGTTATATATTCAAAATAATTTAGAGAAAGTTAGTTTTAGAAAAGCAAGATTTAGTGTAGAAAAATCTTGTTGTTTAAGTAGTGCTCCTTTAGAAGATATGGAAATGAGTTATGGTGGTAACTTAGGTACATATATAGATGAAAATAAAGATGATAATAAGTTTCAAAAGTTATTATTTAAATTTATTGATAGAAATGATTTAAAAGATAGTGATGTTTATAACAAGGTACATATTGACAGAAGATTGTTTTCGAAGATAAGAAGTGATAGTGATTATCATCCTAGTAAGGAGACAGTTATATTACTTGGTTTGGCTTTGGAATTGAATGAAAAAGAAATTGAAGAATTGTTAGAAAGTGCTTCTTATTCATTACCAAAGAATAATGTATATGATTTAATAATTAGATTCTGTTTTGTAGAAGGTATTTATAAAGTAAGTGAAGTTAACGAGTTATTAGATTCATATAATTGTAAGAATTTTTCATATTAAAACTACACAAGATTGTGTAGTTTTTTAAATTCTTCAATTTCTTTTTTTATTTTATGTTTTTCAAAATCATTTTTAGTTTTTAAAGAACCTATTTTATTAATCATATTAGCTTTCTCTTCATAATCAATATCTAAATCATAGATTTGTTCTTTTAAGTCTTCATAATCTTCTGTAGGAGCTAGGATGTTATCATCCATTGGAAGATTAAAATATACATCTACATCTTTAGACATAGTTAAGCTTTCTGGTTTTGTTATTTTTAATGCCATTTAAATCACCAAGAATATTATAACATAAAAAAAGATGAGTTTTAACTCATCTCATTATTAATGAATAATCATCTAAGCCAAAGTTGGCATTTTCAACAAATTCTAAGAACTTTTCTAATGGAATTGTTAATCTAAATGTTTCTTTACCTAATTCATCATTATATAGTTCAACAGTTAATTTATTTTTATTATAAGCATTAATATATACAGTGCCACATCTTATTGCTTCAACGATAAGAGATATTAGTCTGGCATTATCAAATGCTATATCACCAATCATATTTTCTTTTCTGGCAGCATTTAATACTGTTAATCTATTAATTTCATCAGAATAACTTTGAATATTTAATTCATTTAAATTTAGTTCACTTAGTAATTGTGAATAATCAGCATCTAAACGAGCTAGTTCTTCACCTTCAGCTGCATCTAAATTCTTTAAGATAGCACTTATTGTTTCAGCAATAACACTTCTTTTAGTTCTTTCATAATTAATCTTTTTTTGTAATCTTTTTAATTCTATTTGATTACTTTGATATTCATCATCCATATATGTTTCTATCTTAGAATAGTAATTGAAATAACTATTATCAAAGTCAATATTTAGTTTACTTAGTAAAGTCATATAAAGACTGAATAAACCAACTATTACTTTGTTTCTTTGTTCTCTACTTTGTAATGCTTTAGGATCTCTTGGATTTAATAAGAAATTCTCAGTAGCTGCTAAAGCTTCTTTATTACTATCTAAATGAGACATTATCCAAGAATTAATTGTTTCTTTTTGATCGGTAATAGGACGATGATAGAAATCTTTATCGCTTTCAATCATTGGTATCATCCAAGTAGCTTCAGACATTTTATATTTAGATATTTCTACTTTTACGTTATTAGGTAGAGATGCTTTAAATAATTCGATTATTTCATCTACTTTAACTTCTTTTTTACCTTGTAAAGCTTTTTCTGTTACTAGTTTAGCTGTCATAAATAAGGCATCATAATCAACATTAGGATCTGATGATTCTAATCTAACAACAAATGTCTTAGTTTGACTTAGATATCTTTTTAAAGAATCTAAACTAGTAATATCACGAGCTGGTCCTTTATTAAAAGTAAATAATCTTTGATATGTACTTTTTTGATAGAACTTATTTAAGTAATGTAACCATTCTCTAGGTACTAGTGTTTCTAAATTTTCACTAGATACTAAGATGTTATTTTCATCATCAAAAGCAAAATTATCTTCAGCTAGTGCTTTAAATAATTCTTTATAGAATGCTTTATATCTTCCTTCAAAACGTGGGTCATATGTAGGAATAGCAATAGTCATTCTTTCACTTAATACAACACCATTAGTTAAGAAAGCTTCTAGAGAAAAGTTTGGACTTTCATGAAGATTATTTAAAAGAGATTCAATTACTAAATAATTGAATAGGTTTTTTCTAATGTAATCAAAAGCTTCAGAACTTAGGTTTTCTGATTTAATCTCATCATCAAGGCTAGAACCTGTGATAACATGGCGTAGTAATACTTCTAAGCAATTAAGTTCGTTTGATGGCATTTTCTCACCTACTTCTCCTCTATTATCTTCATTTAATATTATAGCATATAAATTTTCAAAAAAATAGATGCATTAAGCATCTAAAAAATAATATGTTCCAGTAGCAGTTGCAACTAGTTTATCTTCGTCATTATATATTTTGCATTTATATACTCCAAGCGTTTTACCTACTTTAACACTTTCGGCTTCTGCAATAAGCTTTTTACCAATACCTGGTCTTAGGTAATCTATTTGAGCATTTACTGTACAAACATTTCTACCATTAGATAAAGCAGCTGATCCCATAGCGTCATCTGCTAAGCTATAGATTAATCCACCATGAGCAATTTTATTACCGTTAAAACTATTAGCAGTTAATTTAGCTTCTACTTTAGCATAGTTTAATTTTAATTCTTTTAATTTTAAATTATTGTGATCATTATATCCATCACCGAAATGTTTTTCTATTAGAGCTTTTATTTCTTTATCCATATCAATTCTCCTCACACTTTTTTATTTTAAACTATTTTAGCGTGTTTTTCTAGGATTTATGTTAAAATAATGGATATGAGGTGGTTTTGTATGTGGAAGAAAATTAGAGTTTATGTCTTTTCTTTCATCATTTTACTAGTAATGTTACTTGCAGTATTAGTATGGAACAAAATAATTAATAAAGATGAAAAAACAGATAACGATGTTGTTGATGTTAGTGATGTAGATAATACAAAGTTTGTTGATGCTAAACTTGGAGATGCTGATGTTAAGATAACTCAATCATATTTAAAAAATTATACAGTTCATAAACAAGGTACTTGGTATGCTTCTAAAGCATATGTTAAGAAAATTAAATATGATGATAATGATGCTATTATTACTTTAAGTGAAAATAAAGATAGTAATGATACTATTACTGCTTATATTAGTAAAGATAAATGTAATGTTAAGGTTGGTAACGAGGTATTCTTTACTGGTACTGTAAGTATTAGATTTAATGCCATAATGTTATCAAGGATAAGTGTTGAGGAACAAACTAAGTATAGTAGTCAAGTAGATATAGATTTTAAAGATTTACAAACTAATATGGTTAATATTAATAAGACATATTTTTTAATATATGGTTATTTAGTAACTGATGGAGATAAGTATAAGTTATATGATAGTAAAGATGCTTATAATAAGAATCCAGAAGCTGGAGAATATTTCTTAATAAGTTGGAATGGCGAGTTCCCTTATACTGGTAATCAAGATGTTAATATTAGATGTAGATTAGAAGATACTTATAAGATAAAGGAATGTACTTATGTAAAATAAAAAGAGCTAATGCTCTTTTTTATTTTACTTTAATAGAATATGATAAACCACTTAAGGAATCTTCTTTAAGAGTTCCCGTTATTTCATTTTCTTCAATTAAGTGATCAGTATCTATTTCTAATTTATTTATTTCTGTTCCATCTATAATAATTGGTTCTTCTAAAGTTAGTACTTGAATCTGGTAATAGTTACCATCTTCAATTATTTCTACTTCATCAATATCTCCTTTAAGAGTTATTTCTTCATTTATTATGAAATTATTTTTTTGACAACCAAATAAGATAAGAGGAATAACAAGTAATATTATCTTCTTCATTATCTATGCTCCCTACTATATAAATTATAGCATAGAAAAAGTATTTATACTGTTTTAGCATAAATACTTGATGTTAATTAGATAAATCATTGACGTCGATTTTGGCATCATTTAACATTTTTTGATAATTATTAATGTAATTGTTTACACTATCAATATGTTTACGACATGTTTTATCAATTGTTAGATCATTATTAATTAATGATATTCTACTATCTTTTTCTTTAGGATATGTACATGAATAAGCATCTTTAGTTTCTAAGAAGATACTATTATCTAAAGTTAAGGTATATTCTTTGTTTTTTACAAAGAAGGTAAAGTTTTTAAAATTAATTTCTATTCTTTCTTCTTTAGTTTCTTTTACACATTTCTTTTTATAGCAAGTATAATCATTATTACTTAAGTATCTTTTAAGTTTATTAGAATTACTGTTATATATAAAGATTATATATAAAATAAATAAAGCTACAAAGATAATACCAATAACTGTAAGAGCTATTACGATAATCTTACCTTTTTTCTTTTTAGGTTCATCTTCGATTCCGATATTTGGTAATTGTTTAACTTTGTTTTTCATAAGACACCTACTTTATTACTCCGTCTGTTTCTTTTTTGATTTTTTTTATTTCTTGATCTTCTTCTGATTCAGTAGTATCACTTTTAACTTTTTTATGGAAGTATATTACATTAATAATACTTATAACAATAAAGATAGAATATTCTATTATCATAAGTAGGAATTTCTTTTCATATAAAGATATGATAAAGAAGATTATTACTATATTTAAAATAATACTAAATATATTAAATATTCTAGCTAATTTATAATGAGAATCATTAAGTATAGCTATTCCTGTTATTAGTAAATTTAGATATGGTATTATCCATCCAATAAATAGAGTCATTAAGATAATATATATTATGTTATCACTATAATCAAAGAAGAATAGTAATATAAAAGATATTATAGGAATAATGATATTTATTAAAGCTAATATTTTTTTCATACTCTACTCCTTCTTAGCAAGCTTAGGTAAGTTGCTTTGATTTAGTATACCATTAATAAAGCTTTGTTTGCTAATTTTTAATAATTCTCTAAATGATACTTCTAAATAGAATGAGTTATCGGTTTTTTCAAAGTCTTCAAAGATAATAATATTATTAAATATTGAAGATAAATTATTGGTTTTTAAATAGTAACTACAACCTATTATAGAATTACATATATGTTTAATAATTGAGTAATTATAATTATATAAATCAACATTGTTATATTTAGATTCTTTTTCTTTTCTAATAGATTCATATTCTCTAATTAAAGAAGAAAGATTAGAATTAATACGACCAATTACAATACTAGTAGTATTGATATTACCTACACATCTTTCTAGTTCTTTTTGATATTTATCTGGAGGTAATTCTTCACTATCTAAAGCTTGACGATCAGCTTTGTATTTATCCATTTCTTTTTTAGCAGTATTTAATTCTACTTCATAACTCTTTATTAAGGTTTTTAATTCTTGTTCTTCATCAGGACAGATAGAATTCATATATTTAGGTTTAATACTAGTAAGATTTATTAAGCTATAATCTACTTCTTGATTACTATTATAGTAAGTTAGTAAGAACTTAGATGTTACTAGTATTAGTAATATTTGAATATCATTAACATCATATTTTTGTTTTAGTTCTTCATATGTTAATTCTTTATTTAATCTTAGTACTGATAAGAAATCTATTGAGTAATCAATAGATGAATTAGTATGTTCTAGTAAGGTAATATCATTACTAGATTGCCAGATACAATTTTCTATTATATGTACTTGTTTACTTAATTGATATGTATAGAATGTATCATCTATATAGGAATATACTTTATTTAATAGTTTTTCATCAACACTAACTAAAGATAACTCTTTTTCTTCTAATTCAAAGCCATCTTTACGGCATTCATTACGTAATAAGTTATAGAAGATACGATAAGACTCTTCAGTCTCTAAACCGTGCTTATATTGCTTTAAATGCTTTAAATAATTAATAGCAGCATTCTTAACAATTAAGATATTATTTTCTTTTACTGGTCTAGATAAATCTACATGTCTTACTTTAATACTATAGAAAGTAAATTCAGACAAGAATGCTTCGATATCACTTGGTTTTTTTAACTTAAAGATATCTTTATTAGGGATGGTATAACAGATATTTATTTCTTTATCACAATCAGAACTAGAGTTATCTAGTAATAAAGATATAAATGTTATTAACCAGTTAGAATCTATATAAGATAAATCTTTATAAGTTATGGTATGATTCTCAGTATCTATTTTATAAGAACCACTAAGAGTCTTTTCTTTTATTAGATATAGTAACTCTAATTCATCTTTTACTTCTAAATTAGTTATTTTAGAGAATGTAATAGATTTTTTATCATGATATTTATTTTTATATATTAGATATTTTTGTTTTAAATAATCATTATCATTGATAAGTAATTTAAATATATAAATATATATTATAAATTCATTACGATATAAGGTATGGTAAAAGTAGGCATTGTTATCCAATGGAGTTTTCGGATATTTGATAATGTCTATTATGGAATCAAATATCAATGAAATATGTTCTTTAGTTGTCTTTGGTCCACTTTTTTCCATTTTATCCTCCTTATAGTTTTTCTAATGTTTCTCCTATTATGGAATATAAATATATATTAGTTTCTTTTTTAGTTAAGTCACTTATATACTCTTTATAACCATTTAATTGATTTAAATAGTTTTCATCTTTGATGTTATTTAATTTGTAATCAATGATATCAATATGATCATCATATTCAATCATTAAATCTATTATACCATGATATTCAATGTTTTCTTTAGTATATATAAATTCATGTTCTTTATAGATACGTGATTTATCAATATTTTTTAGAATATCATTGGTTAAGAATTTAGATACTTTTTCTTTTATAAATTCATCATCTATTAATTCTAGATTAGGATTTTTTAAATCTAGTAATTCTAGTATTTCATGTACTTTTAATCCTAGTTGTAAGTTATCATAAGTATTCTTATCAATAAGATTATGAGTTTCTTTTGAAAAATGTTTAGTATCTAATTCTTCACTTTCTGGAATAGATATTTCAGTAACTTTTAATACTTCTTTTGATTTAGGTAGTTTATTTTCTTTTACTTTATTAAATAAGTATTCATTAGTAATACCTAAATCATTAATATCTATTTCATGATAGTAATTTGGTATCTTATCTTTAATAGATTCAAGAATAGCTGTAAATGAACGATATGCTCTTCTAATAGATTCATCAATTGTACCATTAGATTCTAATAGATAATCTTGTAGTTCACATGATGGTGTTAACATGATCATCTTTTCTTTAGCTCTAGTTAAAGCAACATAGAAAAGTCTGATTCTTTCACCTACTTCTTCTTCTAGGTAATGATACTTAGTTAGATATTTGGTAATAGTTTCATGAATACCTTCATCAAAGTAAGGGGTTATGATTCCATATCTATTATCAAATAGGAAACGATCATTTAAGTCTTGAATATTAAATTTTTTATATAAACCTGAATAATAACAGATATGATATTCTAATCCTTTAGATTTATGAATAGTCATTATTTTAACAGCATTAGAGCCATCATCTAAAGCAGAATATTTCATATCATATTCTTCATCAATAAGTGTATTAAGATAGTCTCTAAAGGTATATATGTCATATCCTAGATTACTTAAGTTATCTGCTATATCTATTAGTTTAGATATTCTTAAGATAGCAGCATCAATATCACCAACTGTTATTAGTTTTTGATACATATTAGTTTTAGTGATGATGCTTTCTAATAATTCAGTAATACTTAAATGAGTGATATTATCTGCTATTTCTTTAAAATCTTGATATATAGAAGAATCTTTAAAATTATCATTTAAGAAGTATTTAAATATTTCTTCATCTTCATAATCATATAGATAACTTCTAGCGATACTAGTAAAGTCATATTTAAAGTTTGTATCATATTCTTCTAAGTTAATATTAACAATAAAATCAATGATATTTTTAATGATATAGATATCATCTGAGTTATTAATTTTATCATCTTTATAAAGTGTTAGAGGAATACCTAAGTATTCAAATACTTTTTTATAAAGGTCAAAATCAGCTGCTCTATCCATTAGAATAACAAAGTCTCTGTATTCAATATCTTTCAATACTTTTTTACCTTTATCAAATACTTGATATTTATTATCTATTTTATTTTTGATATCTTTTGCAATAGCAAATATTTCTATTTCTTCTTTAGTATATGGGGTATCTTTATCATAAGGATATTCTAGAATTTCTAGATTATAATCTTGATTAGTTTTACCTTCTTCATTATATGAAGTATTACCAAAGACCATTTGATGTGATTCTTGATACTCTGCTCCACCAATCACATTATCCATAATTAAATTAAAGATATCGTTAATACCAGTTTTTATTTCTTCACGAGATCTAAAGTTTTTAACTAAATCTATTTTGATACCACCATTATTATCTTTGTAATTATCATATTTGTTTTTAAAGATATATGGATTAGCATTTCTAAAGCGATAGATAGATTGTTTAATATCACCAACCATATAAACATTGTTATTTTCAATCATCGAAATAAATGTTTCTTGAATATCATTAGTATCTTGATATTCATCTATCATGATTTCTTTAAAAGTATTTCTTAATTCATCTCTTACTTCTGGATGTTCTTTTAGTATTTTTATAGATAGTAAAGCAATATCTTGGAAATCATATATTTCATTTTTAGCTTTATAATCATGTAATTCATCTAAGAAGTCTTTAATAATATTAAGAATAGCTTTTAGATATACTTTAGATTTATTTAATCCTTCTTTTATTTCATCTTCAGTACCATACTTTAAGATGTTTTTTAGTTCTTCAATAGATACTTTATAATTCTCTCTTAAATGAGATGCATCCTCATCTAGTTTTAATACTGGAAATTTAGGAAGATTATCTAAAGAAGTAGACATTTCATTAATAGTTTTAGCATTATAGAGATTAGTACCATACTCTTCTATTTTATTAGAATAATTTTCACTTAAACTAGAAATAAAATCTTCATAAGTATTGTTATATTTATCTTTTAAATCATTAACTATATTTAAATATTCATTGAATATTTTATTATCGTCTAAGTTAGATAGATAATTATTTAGATATTCTTCACGAGTAGGCATTCCATCTATTTTAGAAGCTATTTTAAGAAGAGATTTTTTTAAAGTAATATCATCTTTAACGCAGAAATCTTTAATTAGTTTAGTAAAGTTTTCTTCTCTACTTTCATAGTATTTATTAAATACTTCTTCTAGTATTTCTTCTTTTTTCATTTCGATAATTGATTCTTCAGAGATAGAAATGTTATTTGAAATGTTTTCTAAGTAGTGATATTTTTTTACTACAGATAAAGCGAAGGAATCGAATGTTGTTACATAAGATTGATCTATTAAATCTAGTTCTTGTTTTAAATTAGGATTATCAGCAATTGATGAACGAATACGTTCTTTCATTTCAGCTGCTGCTGCTTTAGTAAATGTTAGAATTAGTAATTCATTAATATGAGTTCCTTCTTTTAGGATGCGTAATGTTCTAGCTGTTAGAACAGCTGTTTTACCGGAACCAGCTCCAGCAGATACTATAATATTTGTACCTTTTTTATCAATTGCTTCTTGTTGTTCTTTAGTCCATGCCATTACTCATCACCCCCAAATATATCTTCATTGCTTAATGCATCTAACTCTTCAATATCATCATTAGTATGGAAGCAAATATCTTTAAACTTACAGAATTTACAACCATAGTTACTATCTCCTATCTTCTTAGGAGAAATATTAAATTCAGCATTAGATATTTTAGTAGCTGCTTCTTTTATTTTGTCTTCAGCTATGATACTTAGTTTTTCTATATTATCACTAGATAATGTTTTAGCATAGCTATAGAAGTTTCCATCTGCTTTAGTTTTCATACTTCTAATCATATTACTATCATTGTATGAACTATCAAATGTAGAAAGAATATCGACATCATCATTAGAATAACCTTGTAATAGTAATTCTTTTTTCTTTAAGTCATTATAGCTTTTACCTTTTTCAACAACTATTTCATTGTTTAGAATATGTTGTAAATAGAAACCCGCCACTTGGATATTTTTAAGTTTATTAGAATTCTTAGCTAGATATAAATATACTGGTAGTTGCATACCTATTCCATAAGGTATAGTAGATAAATCTAAACTAGGTGTTCCAGTTTTATAATCAATGATAGCTATAATAGTTTTATCATTATCACTCTTATATTTAACTTTATCGATAATACCAGAGAATGATATTTTCATATCGCCTGAAATAGATGTATATACTTTTTCTTCATGTAATTCATCATGTAAATCAGTATAGTTTTCTTGTTCTTTAATAGTATCTATAATAAATATTAATTCATCTTTTAGTTTTTCTAAGAAGAATTCTTCTTGAATAGTAAATTCAGTATTTAAATTAGTTATTTCTTCTTGCCATAATTCATCAAATGGTTTGGTATTACATTTTTCTAAAATAGCATGGAAAAGAGTTCCTATATGTTGATAGAAAGTTTCTTCGTAGATATTTAGTTTTAAAATATAATTTATGTAATATGAGAAAGGACATTTAAAGTAGTTATCTATCTTTGTATAAGAAAGTGATAGATAGTTATCTAAGTACTTATGTAAGTCTTCTTTTTTGATACCAGTAAAGTCATGATTATAAGTATTATATGGTAGATCTTTATATGTAGTATTTAATAAATATAAAGTATCACTAGTTGTACCATATTTATTATATGTATCTCGATAAGAAGTAAGTTTTATTTGATTATAAAGATTAGAATAGTTATAAGTAATATCAGGTTTAATGATTTCAAACATTAATTCATCATTAATATTAGAGATATTAAATAATTCACCATTTGCTTCTTTTTTATAAGTAATTATTAGATTCTTAATATTAGATAGATTAAGAATAGTTTTATTTCTTTCTTCAATATTCTTTTCTACTACTAAAGATATATCTAATTCTTTAGCATCATTATCTGTTAAGTAGTTTTCATCTTTATGAATTAAAGGAATTATAGTTTGATTAAATGATAGTAAGAAGACATAATCATCTTCAGTATATATTTCATCTATTTTAGATTCATGGACAGAATTAATAAGATCTTTTCTTCTTAATTTAGTATTTTTTAAATCAGATTTAATAAGTGATAGTACTTCATCGTAGTTGTTAATAAATGCATAGTTATTAACAATATCTAAGATTTGATTATAGATGGTTTCTGTTTCATCAGAATCAACATATTCTTTTAATTTAGTCATGGTATCATTCATATCATTAGAATATAATTCGAAGAATTTAGTAGCTAGATAGGTACCATAGATAGAAGAATTATCATTTATAGTAAATGGTATATTAAACATTGGGAAGATTCTTCTAATAAGTTTATAGTATTCATCACTTAGATTAGTAAGATAAATATTTTTAATATCTATTCCTTTAGTTATTAATTCACATATTGAATTAGCAACATATACTACTTCATCTTCAATTGTATTTAATTCATATACTTTATGATTAGCATATTTCTTTTCTTTATCATTAATTATTTCAACATTACAAAGATCTTTAATTAGTTTATCTATTTCTTTATTACTTGGTAAGTTATAAAGAATTATATTTTTATCTTTTAAATATTCTTTAAATAGTTTATTAGTAATAAGTAAATTATTATCTAATAAGTCTTGTTTTAGTTCTTTTAAGAAGTTAAGTTTAGTACTTTGATATTCTTTATCTTCAATATATAGTAAATTATTAAGATATATTTTAGCTATTTCATATATAACATTATATTTATGCATTACAAAGAGAATTGTTTCTTCGTTATAGTCATAGTAAAACAATTTATTAAATTCACTTAAAGTATATATTTTAAGATTTAATAATTTTTCATTATTGTTCTTTAAGATATATTTTTTAAATATACTAGTTGTTATAATAATTGAGTTATCTTTAAACATATATATCACCACTTCTATTTTACCATAAAAAAAACGTGCTAAGCACGCTTTAGTGATTTATTATTTTCATTAGGATAAAGATAAGAACTATCGCCATTATCATGACGAAAATGATACCAGTTGCACCTGTACCAAATTGAGCTGCAATTTTATCATATGTCAACTCTTTTACCATACGAAAGAAATCTGCAAACATTTCAAAAACATCTTCAAATTCTTCGATTATTTTTTCCTTAGTAGTTTTCTTATCTAATAAGTAAAATGTATATAAGAGCATATTCAATTTCATATTGCCACTTCCCTATGATATAAGTATAATATAGACTTGCATTTTCTTCAAATAAATGTTATTCTATGTTTACACATGGCGGTGTTGGTGAAGTGGTTAACACACTAGATTGTGGCTCTAGCACGCGTGGGTTCGATTCCCACATACCGCCCCAGTTTAAAATAAAAAGAGTCTATTTTATAGATTCTTTTTTTTGTATCAAAATGGTATAATAATATATATTAATAAAAATAAGGAGAATTATATGAATTATAAGAAAATAGTAGTTGCTGGCGGAGGTGTTTTGGGAAGTCAAATTGCTTTTCAATCAGCTTATTGTGGATACGATGTAACAATATGGTTAAGAAGTGAAGATAGTAAAACAAGAACACAACCTAAGCTAGATGCATTAAAAAAAGATTATATTGAAACCATTGAGTCTTTAAATCCTCATGATGAGAATAGTTGGGCAAGAGGAATATCTGATATTGATAGTTTTAATAAAGAAGAGTGTTTAAAAAAAGTTGATCTTGCCTATAACAATATTAAATTAGAAGTTGATATGAAAGAAGCGGTGAAAGATGCAGATTTGGTAATTGAATCAATGGCTGAAATTAAAGATGAAAAAATTAAATTTTATCAAACTTTAGCTCCATTGTTAGAAGAAAAAACTGTTATTGTAACTAACTCTTCTACTCTATTACCATCTATGTTTGCTAAATATACAGGAAGACCCGAAAAATATTTATCACTTCATTTTGCAAACACAATATGGGTTAAAAATACAGCCGAAGTAATGGCTCATGATGGAACCAACAAAAAATATTTTGATGAAATTATGGAATTTGCAACAAGTATTAGAATGTTACCTCTTCCTGTTTTAAAAGAAAAATCAGGATATCTATTAAATTCTATGCTTGTACCATTTTTATTAAGTGGTATGGATTTATTAACGAATGGAATATCTGATGCTCAAAGTATTGATATTGCCTGGAAAAGAGGAACTGGAGCTCC
>JAEEGK010000886.1_pt1 | contig 75202 bp, 68 predicted proteins | sample 8958771 | NCBI WGS metagenome assembly JAEEGK01 (sample SAMN16246547, study PRJNA631951) | gut metagenome | biome: gut microbiome; feature: rumen; material: SC-attached | host: Bos | place: Iran: Karaj | collected 2018-10
GAGTCTTTTAGAAGTTCATCAATTGAGGTATTTAGTTTTTCAGAGAAATCTCTTACTTTATCAATAGTCATTACTTCTATATCTTCATACTCTGGATAATCTATATTTACTTCAATATTAGATATTAAATCTAACCCTAAGTCTCTAATAGCATTGATTTTCTTAGATAATTTACCATCTACTCCGTTAATGGCCATTCTTCTAGCAGTATCTGTTTTAGCTTCAATTAAATCCATTACTGATTCTGCTTCTAGAAGATCTATTCTTCCGTTTAAAAATGCTCTCTTAGTAAATTCACCTGGTTCTGCTTGTGTACAACCGTTTTCTAATAATAATTCTACTATTTTATTAGTAACTGCTATTCCACCATGTGAATTAATCTCTACTATATCTTCTTTTGTATATGTTTTAGGGGCTAAAAATACTGATACTAATACTTCATCTATTACTTTACCTTCATTAATTATATGTCCATAATTAATTGTATTTGCTTTAAATTCATGTAAATCTTTATCAAATATTTTATTAACAATATCTAATGCATCTTTACCAGATACTCTTATTATTGAAATAGCTCCTACTCCAAGAGCAGTAGAAATAGCAACAATTGTATTGTCCATATATACCTCCTATTCTTTATTTATTAGTGTTTTATTCTCTTTTTTTGTTTTTGGCACGAATATCTTTTTTTCCACCAAAGAATCCATTATTCTATTATATTCTTTCTTTAAGTCATTTAAATAAGGATAGTCTCTATCTTCTTCATAAAATGCTGTAAAAACACGTTCATAAGTTTTGTCATATACTGTTACATCTCTTGTCTCATCAAAATCAAATGGATAGAAGGCATCTATTTCTATTTGTACTTCTACTCCATCTGATGATATATCATGTGAAAAGTAGTATGTTCCGTGTTTATGTTCTTCAGTTGATTCTTTCTTTTTAAAGCCAGCTCTTTCAAAAATTACTGATGAAAGACCTTCCCCTCTTAATTCATAACTTTTTACAATTTCTGGCATAAACCCTCCGATAGAACGTATTATAACAAATTTTTATAGAAAAAAAAAGAGTCATACGACTCTTACTCTACAGGTTTAATTACTATTCTTCTATTTGGTTCTTCCCCTTCACTATCTGAAGTAATCCCTTTGAAATTAGATAATGCATTATGTACTAATCTTCTTTCATAAGAATTCATAGAATCCATAGCAATTGGTTCTTTTGTTCTTAAAACTTCTTTTGCTAATTTCTTAGCTAATCTTTCTATATTATGTTCTTGTTTAATTTTATAGTTTTCTACATCTAGTATAATATTTACAAATATACCTATTTGATTAGATACTGATGATCTTATTATATTTTGTAATGATGATAAAGTTCTTCCGTTTCTACCTATTAATATAGAATTGTCTGATGAATGAAGAGTTAATTTAATAAAATTCTCTTTTCTTTGAGATTCAATAATAACGTCTTTTATTCCCATTCCTTCAACTATATCTTTTAATAGTTTTTTAGAATATTCTAAAACATCACTTTTTAATACTACATTTAATGTATATTTCTTTTTTCTTAATAAACCTACTGTTTCTTCTTTTACTTCTGTTAACATTTCATCTTCTTTAACATTTAATTCTTTTAAAGCTTGTAATGTTAATTCTTCTAAATTTTTTCCTTCATATGTATATATCTTCATAGTGCTACTCCTTACTCTTTTGCCTTTTTATTCTTTTTGATTTGCATTGCTATTAAGTTTTGAACTATTGTGAATACAGTAGATGCTATCCAATATAATGATAATGCTACTGAGAAATTAATAGACATAACTGCTATCATTATAATCATCATATTAGACATTACATTAGGATTAATATCTCCTTTTTGAGGAGTTGGTGCTGTTTTATTAAGTTTTTGTGATAAGAATGTAGTTATTATTATTAATACCGGAATAATTATATATATGAAACTTCCACCAGTTATTGCTTTTAATGGAGTTGTTCCAAGTATTAATCCAAATGATTTACCTTCAAATATTACTGGTACTCTATTAATTGCTTCATAAAATGCCATTAATAAAGGTATTTGAATAAATGCAAACAAACAACTTGCAAATGGATTAATCTTATATTTCTTATATAATTGCATCATTTCCATTGATTTTTGTTGTTGAGATGCTTGATCATCCCTACCTTCATATTTTTTATTTAATCTGTCCATTTCAGGTTGCATTTCCTTCATATTTTCAGATTGCATAGCACTCTTTTGAGTAAATGGTGCAAGTAATAATCTAATTAATAAACCTATAGCTACAATTGTTAAACCATAGTTCTTGAAGAATTTATTAGCATTTACTAATACCCATGCTAATGGTTTAACTAATAAGTTTTCCCATAATCCTTCATAATTACTATCATTTATTTCGAATTTTTCACATTTTGGTAACTTACTAATATCTATTTTTTTCTTATATTTATTATATTTTTTAATTAATCCTTCATCTGTTGGTTGGCATAATATATTTTCATATAATGTAATTTTTACATCGTTTGTTTCATAATATACTGCCTTTTTAGTTTTATTATCTTTTAAAACTGTAGTACATCCAGTTAATGCTAAAACTAAGAATAATATAATTAGTACTTTAAATTTATTTTTCTTCATTTTGTTCTCCCTCTAGTTTACATAATATTTCTAATAAATATTTTTTCTTTTCTTCATACGTGATATTTGAAATTTCTTTCCTTAATATTATAACATAGTCTATATCACTTTTGAAGACTAAATTGCTCTTATCTATTATATCTTTGATCTGTCTTTTGTTTTTATTTCTGATAACAGCATTTCCTAATTTTTTAGAGACACATATACAAAATCTAGGGTATTTAGTTTTATTATATATATAATAAAGAAAGAAAAATCTATTTTTTAATAATTTACCATTTTGTATAGCATTATTTATTTCTTCTTGTTTCTTTATAATATTTAATTTTTTCATAGGCCTCCTATAATACAAAAAAAACCACTAAAAATAAGTGGATAATTATTTAGATAAAGTTTTGCGACCTTTTTTTCTTCTACTATTTAATACTTTGCCTTTAATTCTAGAAAAAAATCCATGTTTTTTCTTCATATTTCTATTGTTAGGTTGAAAAGTTCTTTTCATTTATAAACACCTCCAAGTCCATAAAACATAATAGATTATAACATGTTTTTGTGGAAAGTCAAACAATTTAAAACAAAAATTTAAATTATTAACACTTTTTGTGGAAAATTATTATATTTTCCTTTATAATAGAAACTAAAATTTAATTATCAACAGATTCCACACTAGTGTTGATAACTATTAAATGTGGATAATAGGTTGTTAATAAATGAAATTTGTGGAAAATGTGGAAAAATAGGTTTTAATATTTATTTATATAATAATTAATGTTAACAATTGTGTGGATAACTTTTGTGGATAAAAAAAATGCCTGTTTTTTATTGAAATATAAGGAAAAAAGGGTATAATTAGTTATGAAAGTACCTGGGGGAAGGTGAGACAAATGGAGAATAAGGATCTTATTTGGGAAAAATTTCTTAGTATTATAAAAAAAAGAGTTTCATCTATTGGGTATGAGACTTGGTTTAAAGAGACTAAATTACATTCTCTAGGGGAAGATGCAGTTATTGTAGTTTCCACAATTGCTCACAAAAAACACTTATCTGAAAGTTATGGAGATATAATAGGGGAAATATTAAATTCTATAACAGGTACTAACTTTAATTTAAAATTTGTTTTAGAGAATGAACTAGAAAAGGAAGAAAAGAAAGAAGTTGTTGAAAAACAAGAAGAATTAGGCGTTCCTTTTAATAGTTATAAAGATGCTAACTTAAATCCTGAATATAAATTTGAAAACTTTATAGTAGGGGAGAGTAATAAGTTCGCACAAGCTACTGCTTTGGCTGTTGCTGAAAATCCAGGTAAAATGTATAATCCTTTATTTATATATGGTAATTCTGGATTAGGTAAAACCCATTTAATGCATGCAATAGGTAATTATATTGTGGATAATTCAAATAAAAAAGTATTGTATGTATCATCTGATACCTTTATAAATGACTGGATAGGTATAAATAGAACAACAAATGGTAATAACTTTGATAAAAAGGAATACTTTAATAATAAATATAGAAATGTTGATGTATTAATAATTGATGATATTCAATTCTTAGGAAATGCTCCTAAATCACAAGAAGCTTTTTTCCACACATTTAATACATTATTTGATAATAAGAAGCAAATTATAATATCTAGTGATAATTCTCCTGATGATTTAAAAAATCTAGAGGATAGATTAAGAACTAGATTTAACTGGGGATTAAAAGTAAATATTTTTCCACCAGATAATGAATTAAGAAAGAAAATATTAAAAAATAAAATAGCAAATATGAATTTTGCACAGCATATATCTGATGAAGTTATTGATTATATAGCAAATACATGCCAATCTGATGTTAGAAATCTAGAAGGAGCTTTAACAAGAGTTTGTGCTTATGCTACTATTTTCTTCCAAGAAGAAATAACTTTAGATATAGCAATTGAAGCTTTAAAAGGAAAATTTGTTAGTAATACTAATTCTTATGGTAATGGATCAAATAGTTATGATATAAATAGAATTCAAAAATGTGTTGCTAATTACTATAATGTTACTGTGGAAGATTTAAAATCAAAGAAAAGAGTAGCAAGTATAGCTTTTCCTAGACATATTGCCATATATTTATCAAGACAATTAACAGATGAATCTTTCCCAAGAATTGGTATGGAATTTGGAGGAAGAGATCATTCTACAGTAATGAGTTCTTGTGATAGAATAGCAGAGGAATTAAAATCAAATAAACAATTAGAAAAAATTATTGAAGAAATAAAAAAAAGATTGGAATAATGTGGAAACAGTTAAAAGTTTTAAACATAAATAAACATGAAAATTTGTTATAAATAAAAGAAAAAAATAAGTTTTAAACATTTTCCACATCAATAATAATATAAATAATGAATAAAAAAATAAAAATAAGGCATTTCAAGATGGAGGTAAGGAATATGAAATTCAGTATTAAAAAAGAAATATTATTAGAAAATTTAAATAAGGTATCACATGCAGTATCTACTAAAAATGTTATACCAGTACTTGCAGGTATTAAATTTGATTTAACAAAAAAAGGTTTAACATTACTTGCAAGTGATAATGATATAGATATTAAAGTATTTATAGATAAGAAATATATAGATAATATAGAAGAAGAAGGATCTATAGTTATACAAGGTAAATTCTTACTTGATATAATTAGAAAGATTCAAGATGGTATTATTAATATAGAAGTAATCGATGGATTAAAATTAATGTTATATAATGATAATTCTAAATTTAATTTAAATGGAATTGATTCAGATGAATTTCCTAATATAAATATAGAAAAGAGCAGTAATCCTATAACATTAGATAAGAAGATAATAAAAACAATGGTTAATCAAACTATATATGCTACTAGTAATCAAGAAAGTAGACCAATACTTACAGGTATTAATTTTAAAATTGAAAAGGATATACTTGAATGTATAGCTACAGATTCTTATAGATTAGCTAAAAAAAGAATTAAATTAGATAATCCTGTTGATAATCCAATTAATATAGTTATACCAGGAAGAAATATAGGAGAACTTGTTAAAATAATTGATGATGAAGAAGAAAATATAAATATTCATATATTTACTAATAAGATATTATTTGAATTTGATAATATTTTATATCAATCAAGATTATTAAATGATGTTTTCCCTAATATATCTAGATTAATTCCTAGTGAATTTAAATTAATAATAGATGCTAATCTAAATGATTTATTTAATGTTGTGGATAGAGCATCACTTCTTACTAGTGAAAAAGAAAAGAATGTTATTAAATTTGAAACAGAAGGTAATACATTAATAGTAACAAGTAATACTCCAGAAATAGGTAGAGTAGAGGAAAAACTAGCTATTAAAAAGAATAATGATGAAGAAATAAAAATAGCATTCTCTGCAAAACATATGATGGATGCATTAAGAACTATTGATAGTAAAAATGTTAGAATTCTATTAAATAGTGAAATTAGTCCAATAATTCTAAATACTGAAGATAATGATGATTTATTACAATTATTAATGCCTATTAAGACTTATTAATAATAAAAATTGCATAAAAAATGCAATTTTTTTATTTTTACGACAAATTTCGACAAATTTTTTAACTTTTTTGTGAAAAAATAGGGGAATATTATTTTTTTTCGGGAAAATAATATATAGAAATCAATATAGATAGGGGGAATAAAAATGATTTCTTATGAGATTAATCGTAATACTATGGCATTAATTCCAATTAGTGATGATCAAACTAAAATTATAGAAAGAGACAGAATATTTATAATCGAGGAAAATATTATGGAAATTATTAAAAATAGTTGTGAATATTTTGGTAGTTCTTATTTAGGAAGAAAAGAAGGAACTAAAAAATTAACTGGAATAACACATAAAAGTCCAATAATAATAGAGGAAAGTAATAATATGATTTATTTTCCTACAGAATCACCAAGACTAAATAGTTGTTCTTGGATTAATTTTAATAAAATAAAGAACTATTTTAATAATAATGGAAAAGCTACTATTGTCTTTGATAATAATAGAATACTAGATTTAAATATATCTTATGGTGTATTAGACAATCAATTTTTAAGATCATCAAAATTAGAATCAATATTACGAAAGAGATTAAATACTACAGAATAGTAGTATTTTTTTATTAAATTTAAAAATTAGGTACAAAAACGCCCTTATTTGTGTTATAATAGTATTGTATGTGTAGGAGCATTAATTAAGGTGGTATGGTAAATATGAGGGGTAAAAAATAGGTTTAAAATGATTTTAACAAAATTACAATTAAAAAATTTTAGAAATTATGATAACTTAGATTTAAATTTTAATAAAAAAATAAACATATTTATTGGAAACAATGCTCAAGGTAAAACTAATATATTAGAAAGTATATATGTTTTATCTTTAACTAAATCACATAGAACAAATAAAGATTTATATCTAATAAAACAAAATTCTTTATTTACAAAGATAATTGGAACTATTAATGATGAAGATAAAATTAATAAGTATGAAGTACTAATTAATGAAAATGGTAAAAGAGTTTCAATTAATGATAAACCTTTAAAAAAGGTTAGTGAATATTTATCTAAAATCAATGCAATAATGTTTTGTCCAGATGATCTAGAAATTATAAAAGGATCACCACAAGAAAGAAGATCTTTTTTTAATATAAGTATTAGTGGATTTAATAATAATTATGTTAGATATTTAAATGAATATAATAAAATATTAAAAACAAGAAATGAATACTTAAAAAACTATGAAATAGTTAATAAAGATTATTTAGATGTCTTAACGAATAAACTAATTGATTTAAATATCTATATATATAATGAAAGAAAAAAATATGTTGAAACAATAAACAAATATTTAAAGGATATATATAAAGATATTACAGGTAAAGAAAATATTATATTAAAGTATGATTCATTTATGGATAATGATGATAGAAATGAATTAGAAGATAAGTTTAATATGGTATATAACAATGAATTATTTCAAAAAGTTACATTACTTGGTATTCATAAAGATGATTTTTCTATATTTATAGATGATGTAAAAATAAATAATTATGGATCCCAAGGACAACATAGAATAGCAATATTATGTTTAAAACTAGCTGAAATAAAGATTTATGAAGAAGAATATAATAAGAAACCTATATTATTATTAGATGATATATTTAGTGAATTGGATAGTACTAAAAAGACTAATATAATTAAGTTTATTAAAAATGATTTACAAGTGTTTATAACATCTACTGATTTAAATAATATTGATAAAAAAATAATTAAAGAAGCAGATATTTATAAAATAGATAACGGAAAGGTAGTAGAAGGTGAATAATATGGCAGGAAGTTATGAAGCAAGTGATATTCAAGTATTAGAAGGATTAGAAGCTGTAAGAAAAAGACCTGGTATGTATATTGGTACTACAGATGTAAAAGGATTACATCATTTAGTATGGGAAATTGTTGATAATGCAATAGATGAAGCGTTAGCAGGATTCTGTAATCATATAGAAATTACGATACATAAAGATAATTCAATTACTGTAGTAGATAACGGTAGAGGTATTCCAGTAGCAATACATCCAAAAACAGGAATTTCCACAGTAGAAACAGTTTATACTGTATTACATGCAGGTGGTAAATTTGGTGGAGGAGGATATAAAGTATCTGGAGGATTACATGGTGTTGGTGCATCGGTAGTTAATGCTTTATCATCTTGGGTAGAAGTACAAGTTAAAAGAGAAGGTAAAGTATATGAATGTAAGTTTGAAAACGGTGGAAAAACTACTAAAAAACTTACTGAAGTAGGTACTTGTGATAAAGATGTATCTGGAACAACAGTAACATTTAAACCAGACCCAGAAATATTTGATACAGATATTTATGATTATAATACTTTAAAAGTAAGAACAAGAGAATTAGCGTTCTTAAATAAAGATTTAAGATTAACTCTAACAGATGAAAGAGTAGAACCACAATTACAAGAAAGTTTCTTATATGAAGGTGGAATAAGTGAATATGTTAAATATTTAAACAAAGGAAAGACACCAATTCATGAAGAAATAATTCATTTATCTGGTGAAGAAGATGGAGTATTCTTAGAAGTAGCAATGCAATATAATTCTGGATATTCAGACAGTATATATTCATTTGTTAATAATATTAATACTCATGATGGCGGTACTCATGAAGAAGGAGTTAGAAGAGCTCTTACAAGAATTATTAATAACTATGCGAGAAAACAAAATATATTAAAAGAAAAAGATGAATCTTTAACTGGAGATGATGTTAAAGAAGGTTTAACAATGATAGTTTCTTGTAAACATCCAAATCCACAGTTTGAAGGACAAACTAAAGGAAGATTAGGTAATTCTGAAGTAAGAAAGATAGCAGATTCAGTATTTGCAGAAGGATTTGAAAGATTCTTATTAGAAAATCCAGATGAAGCAAGAATTATTGTGGATAAAACAATGACTGCTGCAAGAGCTAGAGTAGCTGCTAAAAGAGCAAGAGAATTAACTAGAAGAAAAAGTGACTTAGACCCTATAAACTTCGGTGGAAAACTAGTTGATTGTAAGGATAAAGATCCTGCAGTATGTGAAATATTCTTAGTCGAGGGAGATTCTGCCGGAGGATCTGCTATTAAAGGTAGAGATTCAATGACACAAGCTATCCTTCCACTTAGAGGTAAGATATTAAATGTTGAAAAAGCTAGATTAGATAAAGCTTTATCTAATGAAGAAATAAGAACAATTATTACTGCATTTGGTACTGGAATAGGTGATGAATTTGATTTATCTAAACTTAGATATCATAAAATAATAATCATGACCGATGCCGATGTTGATGGATCACACATAAGAGTTTTACTATTAACATTGTTCTATAGATTCTTTAGACCAATAGTTGAAGCAGGACATGTATATGCTGCTCAACCACCACTTTTCTGTATTAAACATGGTAAAACTATTAAATATGTTTTAAATGAAGCAGAAAGAGATAGTTATATAGCATCTCTAAACGATAATACTAAATACGATGTAGCTCGTATGAAAGGTTTAGGAGAAATGGATGCTGAAGAATTAAATGAAACAACAATGGATATTAATAAGAGAATCTTAAGAAAAATAACAGTAGAAGATTTAGCAGAAGCAGATGCAGCATTCTCAAGATTAATGGGTGAGGATGTAGGTCCAAGAAGAGAATTTATTGAAGAAAATGCTGTATATGTAGAAAACTTAGATATATAGGAGGTAAAGTATGGATCACAGTAGAGATAGATTAGAAGAAAACAATATAGTAAAAGAAATAGAAACATCCTTTCTAGAATACTCAATGTCTGTTATAGTATCTAGAGCTTTACCAGACTTAAGAGATGGTTTAAAACCAGTTCATAGAAGAATTTTATGGTCAATGTATGAATCTGGATACACTCCAGATAAACCTCATAAGAAATCGGCAAGAATTGTCGGTGATGTTATGGGTAAATACCATCCACATGGAGATTCTTCAATATATGAAGCTATGGTACACATGGCACAAGATTTTAGTTATAGAAATTGCTTAGTTGATGGACATGGTAACTTTGGTAATATTGAAGGTTATGGTGCAGCAGCAATGCGTTATACAGAAGCAAGATTATCAAAGATTTCGTTAGAATTACTAAGAGATATACAAAAAGAAACGGTAGATATGGTTCCTAACTTTGATGAATCAGAGAAAGAACCTGCTGTATTACCATCAAGATTCCCTAATATATTAGTAAATGGAACTATGGGTATAGCTGTTGGTATGGCTACTAATATTCCACCACACAACTTAGGAGAAATAATTGATGGATGCGTTGCATATATAGATAATCCTAATATAGATGTTTTAGGTTTAATGCAATATATTAAAGGACCAGACTTCCCAACGGGAGGTATAATCCTTGGTAATAGTGGTATTAAAAAAGCTTATGAAACAGGAAGAGGCACTGTTACTATAAGAAGTAAAGCAACTATTGAAGAACATGATGGAAAGCATCAAATAATTATTGATGAAGTACCATATGGTGTTAATACATCTACATTAAAGAATAAAGTTGCAGAACTTGTTCATAATAAAGTAATTGATGGTATATCTGATTATCATACAGATTTAAAAGATGGTGTTAAGATTACTATTACACTTAAAAAAGATGCAAATGCTCAAGTAGTATTAAATAATTTATATAAACACACAGATTTTCAAACAAATTTTGGTATTATATTCTTAATGCTAGATAAAGGTGTTCCAAAAACACTAGGTTTAAAAGATATAATTGCTAAATATATTGATTATCAAAAAGAAATTATCATTAGAAGAACTAGATTTGATCTTAAAAAAGCACAAGATAGAGTACATATTTTAGAAGGATTAAAGATAGCTCTAGATCATATTGATGAAGTAATTAAGTTAATCAGAGGGTCTAAAACAGATGATATAGCAAGAGAAGGATTAATGAATAAGTTTGGCTTAACAGAAATCCAAGCAAATGCTATTCTAGAAATGAAATTAAGAAGATTAACTGGATTAGAAAGAGAAAAAATTGAAGAAGAATTAGCAGAATTATTAAAGAAAATAGAAGAATACAATGCAATTCTTGCTAGTGAAGAAAAAGTTCTTGGAATAATTAAAGAAGAATTATTAGATATCAAGAATAGATATTCTGATGATAGAAGAACTAAGATTGATATGACTGCTATCGATTATATTGAAGATGAATCTTTAATACCGGTAGAAGATATAATAATTAACTTAACTAATAAAGGTTATATTAAGAGATTACCAATTGATACTTACAAAGTACAAAATAAAGGTGGAGTAGGCGTTAAAGGTATGCAAACTCAAGAAGAAGACTTTGTTACTAAGATGGTTACATTAAAGACTCATGATCATGTATTATTCTTTACTAATAAAGGAAAAGTATATAGAATTAAGGGTTACGAAGTACCAGAATTTAGTAGACAAGCCAAAGGATTACCAATAATCAACTTACTTCCAATAGAAAAAGATGAATTTGTAAAAGCAATTCTTCCAGTAAGAGTAGATGATAAGATAGGTGAAAAACTAGTAACTTTCGTAACTAAGAAAGGTATAGTAAAGAGAACTGATATAGCAGAATTTGAAAGCATTAGAGCAAACGGTAAGATTGCTATAACACTAAAAGAAAATGATGAATTATTATCAGTATTCTTAACAGATGGAAACCAACAAATCTTAATCGGAGCTTCAAATGGTAGAATGGTTAAATTCAATGAGGATGAAATAAGATTACTAGGTAGAACTGCAAGTGGTGTTAAAGGTATAGATATACCAGAAGATGTTGATTGCGTAAGTGCTGATGTTATTACCGAAGATGATGAAATACTTATAATTACAGAAAACGGTTATGGCAAGAGAACAAATGTTCGCGAATATAGATTAACTCATAGAGGCAGTAAAGGCGTTAAAGGATTAAATGTAACAGAAAAGAATGGTTCATTAATCTCAATAAGTAAGGTGGAAGATGATTCTGACTTAATTATAATTACTAACTCAGGTATAGTTATAAGAATTCCATTAGATCAAGTATCTAAGATGAGTAGAGTAACTCAAGGTGTTAGATTAATAACATTAAAAGATGGTCAAAAAGTAGCAACTGTTTCTATTTCTAAAAAGGAAGAAGAATCAGAATCTACTGAAGAACAATCAGTAGAAACACCAACTGAAGAATAATATTGAACAATGTTTCACGTGAAACATTGTTTTTTATTGATTATAAAATATTAGAATGGTAGAATATAACTACGTTTAAGGAGGTTTGTTATGAGTGCAATAAATGAAATACATATAAAAGGCGAGGTATATAGTGATAAAACATATATGCAAATTGAAGAAATTAACCATACAGGAACTTATTTATTTCAAATAGGGGATGAGTTTCGTCAACATCGCTTTTATTATTTAAACAATACTTTTATTCATGGGGACGTAGATTTTTTAGGAATGTCGCATGACGGCCCTATATACTGGGAGATTATGCCAGATTCATTTATTGCAGTATACAACGAGCTTGTTGAGGATAGTAAAGATGACAAAGAATACATTGGTAGAATTTCACCAAATGTAGATAAAGCTATAAGAGAGCATGAAGAATTCTTAGAAGAAGAACTTTCTACAGCATTAAGAGAAAACCTTGAATTAAAAAGAGTACCAAAAAACAAACAAATGGAATTTGGAATAGAATTGTTAGATACTGCACCTACAATGGACGCAAAGGAAGAGAAAATAGAAGAATTACACTTTGAAAATAAAATACTAAGATTATTAGGAGAGAAATTTACTTTAGAACACACACCAGAAGATGAAAGACTAGCAATTATAGATGAAACATTGAAAAAATCATCTTCAAAAGACGCAAAAGAAATAATGATCATTAGATTAATGCGCCAAAACAGAAGCTTAAGAATCAAAAATGATCAAAACAATGAATAAAAATATTTCCCGGGAAATATTTTTTGATATATGTTTCACGTGAAACATTATTATAAATTGACTTTTTATTTAAAATAAAGTATATTAATTATGCACAACGGAGAACTTGGAATCAGGTCAGGATAGAAATATAGCAGCCTTAACATTTAATTTCCGTGTGTGCATTTTTTTTGGAGTAAAATATGAACGAAAGATTAATTATAGATGAATTAAATAAACTTACGGATAAAGCTATTAGAAAAAATGAGGTTCCGGTAGCGTGTATTATAGTTAAAGATGATAAAATAATAGCAAAGGCTTATAATAGAACAGTAAAAACTAATAATGTATTAGATCATGCAGAAATAATAGCAATAAAAAAAGCTTCAAAAAAAATACATAATTGGAGATTAAATGATTGCAAATTATATGTATCATTAGAACCTTGTGATATGTGCAAGGAAGTAATAAAGAAATCTAGAATATCCGAAGTTATATATTATTCAAAGCAAAATAATAATAAAACAGAAAAAAATATAGAATATAAATATATAGAAAATAAAGAAATATCAGATAAACTAACAACATTTTTTAAAAACATAAGATAATCCACCAATGTTTCACGTGAAACATTGGTTATTTTTTTGCTCTAAATTTATCAAAAATATTTCCCGGGAAATATTTTTTATATATGTGAATATTTATTAATAAATAAAATATAAAAAAAGATAGATTTTTATTAGTTATTTTGTTAATCTATATAGTTAAATATGTTATAATTATTAAGGAAAGGAAAGATAAATATGATATATCAAGCTTTATACAGAAAATATAGACCAAAAACATTTGATGATGTTTGTGGGCAAGAAATAGTAACAACAACTTTAAAGAATGCAATTAAGTATAATAAATTAACACACGCATATCTATTTATTGGACCTAGAGGGACTGGTAAAACAAGTATTGCTAAGATATTTGCTAAAACAATAAACTGTGAGAATCCTAAAGATGGAGTATCATGCGAGGAATGCGATATTTGTAAATTAAGTAATAACAATGAGAACGTTGATATTATTGAGATGGATGCTGCATCAAATAACGGCGTGGATGAAGTAAGAGAAATTAAAAACCATGTAACATTCATGCCAACATTCTCAAAATATAAAATATATATTATCGATGAAGTACATATGTTGTCTCCAGGAGCTTTCAATGCATTATTAAAAACATTAGAGGAACCTCCTAAACATGTAATATTCATTTTAGCAACAACTGAACCACAAAAAGTACCATTAACAATTATATCTAGATGTCAATGCTTTGAATTTAAATCAATACCAAATAACTTAATTGAGGAAAGAGTAAGATATATTTGCAAACAAGAGAAGATAAAAATATCTGATGAAGCAGTTAAACAAATTGGTGAAGATTCAAATGGAGGTTTAAGAGATGCAATAGGATTATTAGATCAATTAAACTCTTATACCAATGGAAATATTAATTTAGAAGATATACTTAAGATAAACGGTAGAGTAAATCAAGACTCATTCAAGAAACTATTTGATTGCATGATAAATAATAACTTGGAAGAAGTTTTTAATATCAGTGATCAATATGACTCTGACGGAAAAGATTATGTGTTGATTTGTGAAGATATAATTAAATATCTAAAGAATTCACTTATAGAATATCAGAAAAATAATGAGAATGAATTGGTTGGAGAAATAGGCAAGGATAATGTAACTAAGATTATTTTTGAAATAACTGATTATATTGGACATATGCGCAATCTAAAAGAAAAGAAGATATTCTTTGATTTATTATTAATTAAGATTAGTAGTATTACAGAAACAAATGTTCGCATAACTGCTAGTAGCGAACCTGAAATTGTCATAGAAAAGAAAGAAGAAATAAAAGAAGAAACAAAGGTAGAGAAAACAAAAGAAGAAAAAGTAGAAGAAAAACCTATACCTGATGAAAAATATATTAAATATGATGAACTAATGAAGATAAGAATAAATAATATCTTATCTCAAGCAGATAAAGCGTCATTAAAAAACTATCTAGAATTCATTAACAATCTAGAGGGTGACTTAGATAATCTAGAAGAAAGACAAATTTATAACTTATTATTAGATTGTGAGATAGTTGCTGGATCTAGTGATGGTATAGTAATTACAACAGATTCTAGAGTTTTATTAGAGGAATTATATGATAATTTATTTAATATAGAAAATCTTATTAGTAATAAATTATCTACAACTATACATGCGTGTTTTGATCTTAACGATGATTGGGTTAAAACAAGAGAAGTATATGTTAAAAAGATAAAAAATAAAGAAAAAATAGAAATCTTAGATGAGTCAGAAGTATTAAATAGTATTACTGAGGCTAAGGATGTTAAGAAAAACGAATTTGAAGACTTATTAGAGATAGGAGAAATGTAATATGAATATGAATCAAATATTAAAGCAAGCTCAAGCTATGCAAAAAGATATGATGAAAGCTCAAGAAGAAGTAGCGAAAATGACTTTCACTGCTTCTAAAGACTTAGTAACTGTGGAAGTTAACGGTAATAGAAAAGTAACAAAAGTAACATTATCTGAAGATATAGATACAGATGATATTGAAATGTTAGAAGATATGATTATGATAGCTACTAACGATGCATTAGCACAAGCAGAAGCTGAAATGGAAAAAAGATTAGGAAAGTATTCTAAAGGAATGCCAGGGTTATTCTAATATGAAATATCCTAAAAGCTTTGAAGAACTATTAGAATGTTTTAAGACTCTTCCCGGTATAGGAGAAAAAAATGCAGAACGTTTATGTTTTGCAGTTTTGCAGTCTTCAGAAGAACAAGCTAAGAAGTTTTCAGATTCAATAATGAATGTTAAAACAAAAATAAGAAAGTGTAATATATGTAATAATTACACTGAAGAAAGTGATATATGTGAGATATGCAGTAGTGAAGGAAGAGATAAATCTACTATATGTGTAGTAGAAAGTGTTAAAGATCTTATTTTATTTGAAAAATCTAATGCATTTAAAGGTGTATATCATGTTCTAGAAGGATTAATATCACCACTTGAAGGCGTTAACCCTGAAGATATAAAGATCAATCAATTAATTAATAGAATTAAAAAAGAAGAAATAAAAGAAGTTATTTTAGCCTTAAATATGACTATGGAAGGTGAAACAACATCACTTTATATATTAAAGTTATTGGAAGGAACAGGAGTTTCAGTATCTAAGATAGCTGCTGGTATACCAGTTGCTGCAGATATGGAATATCTTGATTCACTTACTATTCAAAGAGCATTAGAAGGCAGAAATAAAATATCTGAATAGAGGATAATATGCTAGAGAAGTATTTAGAAAAGCAAGAAATAGTAACAAACTTGCTTTTAAATGAAAAAAAGAATAATAAAATAGTTCAAGCTTATCTGTTTGTTTCAAACGATAAGAGTTTTTTGATGCAATACTCTCTAGATTTTGCAAAAGAAATAATATGTGATGAATATGATGAAAAGGTATCAAATCAAATAGATGACAACATTTATCCTGAATTAAAAATAATAGAATCATCAAATGGTACTATAAAAAAAGAACAATTATTAGAATTACAAGAATCATTTTCAGTAAAACCGGTACTTGGTAATAAATTAGTATATATAATTGATGGAGCGGAAGATTTAAACTCTGCTGCAGCTAATACAATTTTAAAATTTTTAGAGGAACCAAGTGATGATATAGTTGCCATATTATTAACAGACAATTTACAAAAAGTTCTTTCCACAGTAAAATCTAGATGTCAAATTATTACATTTAATAATGACAAACGTAGTGACAATATAATTTTCGAGAATTATAAGAAGATTTATACTGAAGATGAATATAACGAAGAAACATTTAATTATTTAACTGCTAATATATTAGAAATAATTAAAAAGATAGATTTAAAAAAGATAAAAACATATATTTATTATAAAACCGAAATATCTGATATATATAAAGATAAAAGAGATTATATATTCTTATTTGACTTTATTCTTTATTTTTATTATGATATGTTAAATTTTAAATTACATAGAGATTTAATGTATATGAATAAATATACTGATTATATTGAGGCTTTAGATCAAGAAAATACATTTGAATCTATTACAAAGAAGCTTCAAGTAATAGAAAATACTAAGAATAACTTAGAAACTAATATGAATTTAAAATTATTGATGGATGATTTCATTATAAAGATGAGTGAGGTGTAGTATGGGAACAATTAAAGTAGCTAAAATTACATTTTCAGAAGGTGGAAGAGAATATTATTTTGATTGTAATGATTTAAAACTTCATGATGGACTTAATGTGGTTGTAGAAACAGAAAGAGGATTACAATTTGGTAATATATCTGAAATAGTAGATGTTGATGAAAATAAGTATAAAAATCTAAAAGATGTTGTTAGAATTGCTTCTAAGAATGATTTTGAACAATATCAAAGAAATATAAAAGATTCTAAGAAAGCATTTGATAAATGTAAGGAATTAATTGAACAAGATAAATTAGATATGAAACTAATCGATGCTAATTACAATTTTGAAAGAACACATTTATTCTTTACTTATTTATCTAATGATAGAGTTGATTTTAGAGAACTTGCTAAACAATTAGCAGCTATTTATAAAGTAAGAATTGAACTTAGACAAATTGGTCCAAGAGATAAAGCTAAAGAAATCGGTGGTATTGGACCATGTGGAAGACCATTATGTTGTTCTAAATTCTTATATTCATTTAATAATATAACTATTAATATGGCTAAAAACCAAAACTTATCTTTAAATCCAACTAAGATTAATGGAGCATGTAATAGACTTCTATGTTGTTTAGACTATGAAGATGAAACATATGTTGAAGAAAAGAAAAAATATCCTAAAATAGGTACTATTGTTAATAGAGATGGTAAGAAAGGTAAAGTTATATCTGTAGATATCTTTAGAAAATCTTATAGAGTAGAAACTGAAGATAAAGATGTAATTGAAATATTCTTAGATGAAAGTAATAAATGATTTATTAGGATATAATAAAAAAATAGTTCAAGATACAGATTATTTTAGATATTCCCTAGATTCAGTATTACTAGCAAATTTCTGCAATGTTAGAAAGAATACTAAAATGATAGATATATGCTCAGGAAATTGCCCTGTTCCTTTAATATTATCTGATAAAGTAAATAATATAATTGGAGTAGAGATACAAAAAGAAGCATATGATCTAGGACTTGAATCTATTAAACTAAATAATCTAGAAGATAAAATAGATCTATTAAATATAGATGCTAAAGAATTAACTAAAAAATATGATACAGATACATTTGATTTAATAACATGTAATCCACCATATTTTAAAAATAATGAAACATCTAAAAAGAATAGTAATGATATAAAAACAATTGCTAGACATGAAATAACTATTACACTAGAAGATATAATGAAATTATCTAGAAAACTACTTAAAAATAATGGATCACTAGTAATGGTTCATAGAGTAGAAAGACTAAGTGAAATAATAGAATTATCTAAGAAATATAACTTAGAAATAAAAAGAATACAATTTATTTATCCAAAAATTGATCATGAAGCAAATATGTTGTTGTTCGAGGCAGTTAAGAATGGTAAACCAGGTATTAAGATTATGCCTCCGGTAATAGTTCATGATGAGAAAGGTAATTATAAAGAAGAAATAAAAAAGATATTTAAGGAGTGATAATATGAGTCAAATTAGTTATGATGATACTCCAACACTATATTTAGTACCAACTCCTATAGGTAATCTAGGTGATATGACTTATAGAAGTATAGAAGTATTAAAAAATAGTGAAGTAATCTTCTCTGAAGATACTAGAGAAACAAAAAAACTATTAGACTATTATGGTATAGATAAAAAACTAATATCAAATCATAAATTTAATGAAGATACTGCATGGCAAAAAGTATTATCTTATTTAGATGAAGGTAAATCAGTAGCATTAGTATCAGATAGAGGCACACCATCTATATCAGATCCAGGATTTGTTAGTACTTATCAAATAATTAACAAAGGATATAATGTAGTATGTCTTCCAGGAGCTACTGCATGTATTCCTGCACTTGTTATGAGTGGGTTAAATCCTAATAAGTTTTTATTTTATGGATTCTTAAATAGTAAGAAATCTTCTAAGAAGAAAGAATTAGAAGAATTAAAAGAATATAAATATAGTATTATTCTATATGAATCTCCATTTAGAGTAATAGAAACTCTAGAATTAATTAAAGAAGTAATGGGAGATAGAAATATAAGTGTATCTAGAGAAATAAGTAAGAAACATGAAGAAGTTTATAGAGGTACAGTATCTTCCGTACTAGATGAAATTAATCCTAAAGGAGAATTTGTTATAGTAATAGAAGAGAATAAAGAAGTAAAAAACTATGATAAAGTTGACATAATATCACATATTAAAGAGTTAATTAGATCTGGTTTAACTGAAAAAGAAGCAATTAAAGAAGTAGCTAAACTTCATAAACTTCAAAAGCAAGAAGTATATAAAAAATATATGGAGGTGAAATAATGAGATTAATCGTAGGTCTTGGTAATCCAGGAAAAGAATATGAAAAAACAAGACATAATGTTGGTTTTAATATAATAGATAAATATCTAGAAAAGAATAACCTTAAATTAGAAAAAGAAAAATTTAATGGTAAATATGTTAAAACTAATATAAATAATGAGGAAGTAATATTCTTAGAACCTCAAACATATATGAATAATAGTGGTGAATCAGTAAGTGCTATTATGAAATTCTATAAAATTAAGGTAGAAGACATATTGGTAATACAAGATGATTTAGATATGGAAATTGGAAAGATTAAATTAAAAGAAAAATCTAGTTCCGGTGGACATAATGGTATTAAAAGTATTGAAGATCATCTTGGAACTGATAACTATAAAAGATTAAAAATAGGTATTTCAAATAATAAAGATATGGATACTAAAGATTATGTATTAGGTAAATTTTCTAAAGAAGATAGAGAAATACTTGATAATACTTATAAAACATGTTTAGATATCATAGATGATTATTTTGAAATGAATTTTGATCTATTAATGGGGAAATATAATAAGAGATGATTGTGTATGAAGAGGTTTAAGGAATTATTAAATGTAAAAGAAATTAATAATATTGCTTTAACAGGGCTAACTGATGAGTTAACCTCTTTTTGCGTTGATAATATATATAAATCTAACAATAGAGATATATTAATTTTAACTAATTCTTTATATGAAGCTCATATGCTATATTCAGCTTTATCTAATAAGAATGATAATACTTTATTATTCCCAATGGATGATTTCTTAACAACTGAAGCTTTAGCATGTTCTCCAGATTTATTATCGATTAGATTAAACACACTTAATGAATTATTAACTGATGAAAAACATATAGTAATTACTAACTTAATGGGATTACTTAGGTACTTACCCACAAAAGAAATGTGGAAAACAAATAATATAGTATTAAAATATGGTGATGAAATAGATAGAGATGAACTTGTTAATAAACTAATAACTATGGGATATAAAAACGAAGATATAGTTACATCTTCAGGAGAATTCTCATCAAGAGGATTTATATTAGACATATTCCCAATATCTAGTGATAGTGCTATAAGAATAGAATTCTGGGGAGATCAAATTGATTCTATTAGATATTTTAATGTAGATACTCAAAGATCTCTTGATGAAATAAAAGAAATAGAAATATCTCCATATTCAGAATTCATGAATGAAAAGAATATAGATATTGAACCAAAACAAAAATATCTACCATTATGTTTAGATAAAGTATCTTCAATATTTGATTATTTAGATAATCCTATTAGTATTATTAAAGATTATAATGATATAGAAAATTCATATACTATGTTAAAAGATGAGATATATGAATATGATAAAGCTTCAGAAGATCCTAATAAAACAAATTATATGTTTAATCTAGAAGATATTAAACTTAAAGATGAAATATTCCTTTTATCAGTAGATAATATAATAAATAAAAAGATAGATAAAACATATGATTTTAAATCAAAGAATGTTAATGAATTTAAAAATAACTATAATTTATTAAATGAATATATAACTACATCTCTATTAAATAAGAAAACTATTATTATTTCTTTAAATAGCGATGTAAAAATTAATAGTTTAAAGAAATATTTAAATCTAGAATTCCATTTAACTGATATAGATAATATTTATGATAATGAATTAAATGTTATTAAAATGGAACTAAATGAAGGATTTGAAATAAATGATTATATCTTCATTAGTGAAAAAGAATTATATGGTACTAAAGTAAATAAAGTTAATTATAAAAATAAATTTAAAGCAGGAACTAAAGTAAAACTAAATAATCTAGAAAAAGGCGATTATGTAGTCCATATTAATCATGGTATTGGTAGATATGAAGGTATTAAAACTATTAGTAATCATGGAAATATGAAAGATTACTTAGAAATAACTTATCAAAATGATGATAAACTATATATTCCTGTGGAAAAGATAGAACTAATATCTAAATATTCTTCTAAAGAAGGAATGATACCTAAAATAAATAGATTAGGTGGTACTGATTGGGCTAAAACTAAACTTAGAATTAAGAATAAAGTTAAAGATATTGCGGATAAATTAATAAGAATTCAAGCAGAAAGAGCTATGAAGAAGGGATTTGCTTTTAATAAAGATGATTCTCTTCAAAAAGATTTTGATTCTGAATTTGAATATGATTTAACTAAAGATCAATTTATTGCTATTGAAAAGATAAAATCTGCGATGGAATCAGAAGTACCAATGGATATGCTATTATGTGGAGACGTTGGTTACGGTAAGACAGAAGTAGCATTTAGAGCAATATTTAAAGCAATTGAATCTAAAAAACAAGTTGCATATCTATGTCCTACAACTATTTTATCTAATCAACAATATCAAAATGCAGTTAATAGATTTAAGAATTTTGGTATAGAAATTGCATTACTTAATAGATATACTACATATAAAGAAGAAAAAGAAATATTAGATAAATTAGTTAATGGTAAGATAGATTTAGTTATAGGAACTCATAAATTATTAAATCAAAAGATTAAATATAAAGATTTAGGATTACTTGTAATAGACGAAGAACAAAGATTTGGAGTAACTCATAAAGAAAGAATTAAAGAATACAAAGCTAATATAGATGTACTTACTTTAAGTGCAACACCAATTCCTAGAACACTTCAAATGTCATTAGTAGGTATCAGAGATTTAGCTTTAATAGAAACACCACCTCAATCTAGATATCCAGTACAAACTTATGTAGTTGAGGAATCACTTTCTATTATTAAAGATGCTATTTACAAAGAAATGTCTAGAAACGGACAAGTATTTATTCTATATAATAGAGTAGAAACTATCGAAGAAAAAAGAGATGAATTAAAGAAATTAATACCTAATGCAGATATAAGAATAGTACATGGTCAAATGAATAAAGAAGAAATTGAAGATACAATGAATTCATTTATTAATAATGAATTTGAAATATTATTATGTACTACTATTATAGAAACAGGTATTGATATTCCTAATGTTAATACATTAATTATTTATGATGCTGATAGATTTGGTTTATCACAGTTATATCAAATTAGAGGTAGAGTTGGTAGATCTAATAAAATAGCATATGCTTACCTTATGCATTCAAAACAAAAGATGCTTAATGATTCTGCAGTAAAAAGATTAAAAGCTATTAAAGAATTTACTGAACTTGGCTCAGGATTTAATATAGCTATGAGAGATTTATCTATAAGAGGGGCTGGAGATATACTTGGATCTGAACAAGCAGGATTCATTGATTCGGTTGGATATGATCTATATGTAAAAATTCTTAATGATGAAGTATCTAGACTTAAAGGTTTAGAAGTCGAAGAGGAAGTAATTGAGAATGAAAAACCATTAATTAATGTAACAACTCATATTGATAATAAATATACTGATAGTGATGCTCTTAAAATTGAAATTCATAAGCTAATTAATGAAATTTCATCAAAAGAAACACTAGAGAGAGTTAAACAAGAAATTGAGGATAGATTTGGTAAAATCAATGATGACATCGATGTATATATGCATAGTGAATTACTTGAGAAATTAGCTAAAAAATTAGAGGTAAATAATATAATTTCTAACAATTTATATGTAGAATTTATCCTTAATAAAGATATTATTGAATCATTAGATGTAACAGATTTATTTGTATATGCATCTAATCTATCTAATAAATTTAGATTCAATTATAAAAATGATAGATTATATATAAAACTATTATTAAGTGGTTTAGAAAAACACTACGTATATTATTTAGTAGAGTTATTTGAACATATTATAAAAATAAAAGAGTAGAAATACTCTTTTTTTGATATAATTATATTAGGGAGTATATTTATGAGAAAGTTTGAAAAAATAAGTAAAGAACAATATGAAAAAGATTTAAAAGAAGTGTGTAGTTATGAGGATATATCAATTCCTACAAGATCTACTAAGCATAGTGCAGGATATGATTTTAAAAGTCCAATTGAATTTACTTTAAATCCTGGAGAAAGTAAAAAAGTACCTACAGGAATTAAAGCTAGTATGAATGAAGATGAATTCTTAGCAATCTTAGTTAGAAGTTCTATGGGATTTAAATATAATATAAGACTATGCAACCAAGTAGGTATAGTAGATTCTGATTATTATAATAATCCAGATAATGAAGGACATATATTTATCAAGATTCAAAATGAAGGAAGCGAATCTATTACTATTAATAAAGGAGATAGATTTGCTCAAGGAATATTCATGAATTTCTTAATAACAGATGATGATATGGCTTTTGGCGATAGAACTGGTGGATTTGGCTCAACAGGAAAAGGAGAATAAAATTCTCTTTTTTTATGGTATAATTTAGGTGGTGATTCAAAATGATAGATACTCATTCACATGTTTATGAAGAAGAAATGCCTAATTATAAAGAAATAATCGAAGAATGCAAGAATAAAGATATTTCTATGATAATTAATGGTGTAGATAATAAATCTAATAAAGAAATAGTAGATTTAGCTAATGAATATGATAATGTATATCCCGCAATAGGATTAAATTATGATCAGATAGATTATTTTGATGATAAAGATTTAGAAGATCTAGAAGAATTGATTAAATCTAATAATGTAGTAGCTCTAGGAGAAATAGGGTTAGATTATTATTGGACTAAAGAAAATAGTGAAAAACAAGTATATTTCTTTAAAAAACAATTAGAATTAGCTAAGAAATATGATTTGCCAGTAATAGTTCATTCAAGAAAGGCATCACAAGAAGTATTTGATATTATTAAAGAATCAGGTGTTAGAAAGGGATCTATGCATTGCTATTCAGGAAGTGTAGAAATGGCAAAAGAATTTATTAAATTAGGTTTTAAAATTGGTATAGATGGACCAATTACATATAGTAATAATGTAAAAGGTATAGAATTAGTTAAAGAAATACCTTTAGAATATCTATTATTAGAAACAGATAGTCCTTATTTAGCACCAGAACCAAATAGAGGATTACAAAATAGTCCTTTAAATTTAATATATATCGCAGAAAAAATCGCTGAAATAAAAGGAATATCTGCTGATGAAGTAATAGAAAAAGCTACTAAGAATGCTAAGGAGTTATTTAATTTATGAATCAAGAATTAGTAAAAGATTTTAAATTTAAGAAAAAGTTTGGACAAAATTTCTTAAAAGATGAGAACATTTTAAGAAACATAGTGGAAAAATCTGATATAGATAAAGATACTTTAGTATTAGAAATAGGTGTAGGAGCAGCATATTTAACATATTACACTGCTAAAGCTGCTAAAAATGTAATTGGTTATGAAATAGATGAATCATTAAGGGATATAATTTGTGATCAATTAAAAGACTGTGATAATACTGAAATAGTATTCGAGGATTTCCTAGAAGCTAATGTTAAAGAAAAACTAAAGAAATATGACTATAAAAAGTTATATGTAGTAGCAAATTTGCCTTATTACATAACTACTCCAATTATTACTAAGATAATAAATGATAATCTAGGAGTAGATAAAATAGTTATAATGGTACAAAAAGAAGTTGGAGATAGATTTAATGCTAAACCTAACTCAAAAGAGTATAATTCATTAACTATATTCTTAAATTATTATTTTGATATTAAGAAGCTAATGGATGTATCTAGAAACTGCTTTGTACCAAAACCAAATGTAGATAGTGCAATAATAGAGTTTAAATCGAATAAAAAATATAGTGTTAAAGATGAGGAATTATTCTTTAAACTAGTAAAAGATTCCTTTAAATTTAAAAGAAAAAATCTAAGAAATAACCTAAAAGGATATGATTTAGAAAAGATAGAAAAGGCCTTAAATTCTATTAATAAAGACTTAACTGCAAGAGCAGAAAGTTTAGATATTAAAGACTTTATATATATAGTAAATTATTTAAAAGACAATTAATGTCTTTTTTTATTTTATAAATTTGACAATTATTATCTATTGTGCTAGAATAAGCAACATTCTTTTCAAAAAAAGAAGGGGGTTTTTATATGAGTAGTAATAATGGACCAAAAATTGATCTAAATACTGACTTTGTAAGTATTTCTCCAGAGGAAAGAGATAAGAAAGTAAAAGCAGACATATCAGACTATGAGTCTAAAGTTGCTTTTATGAAACAATTCAGTGCAAAAGAAACAGAATTAAAGGTAGCAATAAGCAAAAAGGATCAAGAAAAATTAAAAGAATTAATAGAGTATTTTAGAAACTTAAATGCATTATTAAAAAATGATTCTGCTGATTGTATACTTCAACAAATCGAGCAAACAAATATTGCTATAAGAGAATCTGGTATGACTGCACTAAAAAGAGCAGAGTTAGATTACTATCAAGCAAAATTAAGTTTATTAGAAGAAAGTGATAAAATAAGGGAGGCTGCAAATATGAATTTAAACTCATTATTTAATGGAGGAAATACTCCAAAAAAAGGATTTAAAAAATCAAGAAAAAGAGATTTAATAGTTTTAGGTGGTGCTATGGCTGGTGGAGCTACTATGATACTAGCAGCACTAGGTCTTAATTCATGTACATCTAAAAATAATACTCCAGATGCTACAACTACAACAACTACATTAGAATCTACTATAACTGGTTCAACAACTGGTTTATCAGAAAGTACAACAAGTACTGGAGATTATAGTGTTGAAACTGTAACTGTTGATTATTCTTCTCCAACAAGAGAATCAACAACTGCAGATTCATCTAATGGTAATGGTGGTAGTGGTAATGCTGATACAACATATGAAACACTTAGACCAACTACAGATCCAACAAGTACATCTGTAATATCTACACCAACAAATGGTACAGCAGAATCAGTTTCATATGAAACATCTGCAATACCTACAGATATAAATGGTACACAACCAGGACATACTGAACCTGAAGTTAAACCTACAGGAACAGATCCACTTCCAGTTGAACCAACAAGAGTAACTGTTGATGTAACTGCTACAGAACCTACAACTACAACAACTACAACTCAAACAGAAGCTACAACAAAACCAACAGAAGGAACTACTGCTCCAACAACTGCTCCAACAACAAGACAAACAGAAGGAACAACAGTAACAGTTCCAGTTGTTACAGTAGATCCTAATGATCCTGATAACGTTATAGAAAAACAAAGTAGAAAGGCTAAAACATTAGGTTTAAGACTAATATAATAGGTGATTGAATATGAATAAGAATATTGAATTAAGAAAAAAATTAGCTGCATTCATAACTGCAAGTACAATTTTAACTTCAGTTGCTGGTTGTAATGCTAAAACTAATACTTCAACAACAACTACAACAACTCCTTCTACTACAACAACAGTAGAAACAACAGTTGAACCAACTGAAACAACAGTAGCAGTTAATAATAAAGATTTTGCTACAGAAGAATATATGACTCATGCAAAAGCAGTAGCAACTGCTATGTATGATAATAACAAAGCATATTTTGATGAAAAACAATATACAGTTGAAGATTTAGAAAATGTTTACTATGTATTAAATGGTAAATATTATGATAATGAAAACAATCTAATAATGGAAAAAGCAGAATTAGATAGATCATTCGATATAATTAGAGAATTAGTAATGCCTCAAAGAGTAACAGAAATGTTACAAAAATATAGAGACTTAGAACATGGAAATATTTCGGAAACTGAATATTTCGATGAAGTTAAAGCTTCTACATTCTATGATTATAGAGTAAGTTTAACAAACTTATTAGATGTTAATCCAGATAATGAAGATTTAAGAAACTTTGTTAGTGATTATTCAGTAGAAATGGTTAAAGTAACTGAAAATGTTAAGAACGGAGTTTCTCCAGAAGAACATTTATTAGATTTCTTCTCAAGAATCCGTGCTGCACAATCAGGAAATCTTACATATTACAATGGTATAAATAACTATTTACAAGAAAATACTACTGAAGATGGTTATGCATTTATGGTAGCTGCTATTTATAAGGCAACTGCTGATAATTTAAATACTGTAATAGATGGTCATTACGTTGATGTTAAAATTAGTGATACTAATGATGAAAAAGAAACAGTAAGAATTGGTTATTCATATGATGAACAAATCTTAGTAAATGCATTCTATGAAGGAAACTTAGTAGAAACTGATGCTATATTAGCTGCTAAGAAATTAATTACCGAATTATTCCAAACAATGCCATTCGATGTTATGTGTTATAGACAAGTTAATATAAACGAAAACTTCGGATTTGCAACAAATACAGCAGTAAAAACATTTTAATAGAATAAATAAAAAGGGGATAAAAAAAGAATATATTTAATATTCTTTTTTTTTGTGCTACAATTAGTTTAGAAATATATACAGGAGGTAATTATGCATAAGATTATAATTAATGGCGGAAAAAAACTTGAAGGTGAAATTACTATAAGTGGTGCAAAAAATAGTGCAGTAGCATTAATACCAGGAGCAATCCTTTGTGATGAAAAGATTACTCTTGCCAATGTACCTAATATATCGGATGTAGATGCACTAGAAGATATACTAACTCACTTAAATGCAAAGATTAAAAGAAAAAAGAATGGAGAATTACATATTTCTTCAGATACTATAAAGAATAGAAAAATAGATAAGAAATTAGCTAAAAAATTAAGAGCATCTTATTATTTCATGGGAGCATTACTTGGTAAATATAAAAAGTGTGAAATGTGTTTCCCAGGAGGATGTTCTATAGGAACAAGACCTATTGATCTTCACTTAAAAGGATTTGAAGCTTTAGGAGCTACTATAAAAGAAAATGGTGATATGTATACCATTGAAGCAGAAGAATTAAAAGGAGCAAGAATATATCTTGATTTTGCTTCAGTAGGAGCTACTATAAATCTTATGTTTGCTGCAGTTAAAGCAGAGGGAACAACTGTTATAAACAATGCTGCTAAAGAACCTGAAATAGTTAATGTTGCAACATATTTGAATAGTATGGGCGCTAAAATAACTGGAGCTGGAACTAAAAGAATAAAAATAGAAGGTGTTAAATACTTACATTCATGTTTCCATGAAGTAATACCAGATAGAATAGAAGCAGGAACATATGAAATAATTGGAGCAGCTTGTTCAAACAACTTAAAAATTAATAATATAATACCTGAACACTTGGAGTCGTTAAATAATAAACTTAGAGAAATGAGGGTAAATATATCAGTTAATGATGACAGCGTATATATTGGAGAAAGAATTAAAGATTTAAAACCAGTATCAGTAACTACAGAAGTATATCCTGGATTCCCAACAGACTTACAACAAGTATTAGCTTCTCTAATGACTCAAGCAAACGGGGAATCTGATATACACGAAACAATTTGGGAAAATAGATTTCAAAATTTATATGAGTTAAAGAAAATGGGAGCAAAAGTTAAAATAGATGGTGAAAGAGCATATATAAAAGGAAAAACAGAATTAAAAGGAACAGAAGTATATGCTACGGATTTAAGAGCAGGAGCTGGACTAGTAGTAGCAGCTTTACTTGCAGAAGGAACTACTATTATAGATAATGCAGATCTTATTCTTAGAGGGTATGAAGGAATAGTAGAAAAATTAAGAGCAGTTGGCGCTGATATTACACTTAAATAAAAAAATATATTGCATTATTTCATTAGTGTGTTATAATATAATGGATTTCAAAAAAATTCTATAACATTTTTGTTATGGCGAAGGGAGAATATTTATGGCAAAGGAAAAATTAAACATATATAAAGATTGTAAAGTTATATGTGCATGTGGTGCTACTTTTGATACTAAATCTACTAAGGATGAAATCCACGTAGAAGTTTGTTCAGAATGTCATCCATTCTATACTGGAAAACAAGTAAGAACAAGTAAAAAAGGTAACGTTGAAAAATTCAATGCAAAATATGGATTAAACAAAGAAGAAAAATAATTAGACTTATGTCTAATTTTTTTGTATAATAAAATTGGTGATTATATGAAAATAGCTATTGTTAATGACCATTGGGGATATGATCTAAAAAAATATATTATTAAACATTTAAAAGGCATTGAAGTAATAGATTTAGGATCAGATTCTAAAGAAATAAGTGATTGGTCAGAATATGGAATTAAATTAGGAGAATATATAGTAAAACATAAATGTTATGGTGTATCTGTATGTAGAACTGGAGTAGGTATGTCTATTGCTTGTAATAAAGTAAAAGGTGTTAGATGTGCTAAAGTTAATTCTATAAAAGAAGTTAAATTATCTAGAAGTGATGATGATGTTAACGCAATTGCTATTCCAGGAGAAATAAAACCAGAAAGAGCAGTTAGGATAGTTGAAGAATTCTTAAATACAGAATTTAGTCAAAAAGATAGATATTTAAGAAGAAAAAAACAAATAGCTGATTATGAAAACAAATAGGAGATTTATTTATGAGCAACATAATAGTCAATGATTTAAAAATAATTTTAGGTGTATTTTTATTTGTAGTATTAATAATTCCTTTAATTCAAAAATTAGCAATACATATAAATGCAGTGGATATTCCAGGTGGAAGACATATACATAATAAAGTAATGCCAAAACTTGGAGGATTAGCTATATTCTTTGGATTCTTATTAGGATATATGTTTTTCTGTACAAAGACACCTCAAATGTTATCAATACTAATAGGTGGAATAATTATATTAATATTTGGTATATTTGATGATATTAAAAGATTGCCAGCATCTGTTCAATTTGTTGGGCAAATAATAAGTGCATGTGTAGTAGTGTTCTATGGAAATATAGTTATTCAAGATGTATCTGCATATGGTATATATTTAAACTTTGGAGTACTTGCACCATATTTAACTATTATATTTATAATAGCATTAATGAATTGTTTAAACTTTATTGATGGATTAGATGGATTAGCGGGTGGTATTGCAACTATATTCTTTATAACAATATCAATAATAATTAGTTTTACTGGTATATATAATGGATTAGATGCTTCTTTATCATTAATAATGATAGGAGCAACACTTGGATTTCTGTTATATAACTTCCATCCAGCTAAAATATTCTTAGGTAATAGTGGATCAATGTTTTTAGGATATATAATATCAATTATTTCAGTATTAGGATTTAAGAATGTAACTATAACTTCATTCATTATTCCAGTATTAATATTAGCAATTCCTATATTAGATACATTATTTGCAATAATAAGAAGAATATTAAAAGGAGAAAATCCAACTCAAGGAGACGGATTACATCTTCATCATCAATTATTAAAGAGAACATCTTCACAAGTAAAAACAGTATTAATTATATATTTTATAGATATATTATTCTCAATTGCATCAATAGTATATGTAACTAAAAATGCAATGATAGGTCAAATAGTATATGCAATATTATTTATTATAATAATATGGTTAATAGCAACTACTAATATAGTATTTGATAAAAAGAGAATAAGCGAAGATCTTAAAAAGAAATTTTCTAGAAAAAAAGAAAAGAAGAATTAATCTTCTTTTTTATTTACAAAATTTTACGTAAAGTAAAATAAATTTTGCTACCATCGTATACAAACATAGTATAATATAATTAAGGAGATGGTTAAATGAAATATATAATTCATGGGGATAATACAGCCTCAATTAAAGAGTACATTGAACAAAAACTAGATAGACTAGACAAGTACTTTAACAACGCTGATATTACTGCAACTATTGTTACTAAAAAGGAGGGTAGAAAACAAAAAATAGAAGTTACCATTCCAACAAGTTCATTTACGCTTAGAAATGAAGTGTATGATGACGATCTATATGCTGCAATTGATAATGTTGTAGATAAATTAGAAAGACAAATAAGAAAAAATAAAGATAAGATAAATAAAAGAAATAATAAAACATTAATTGAAGATTTTGAAGCAACTTTAGAAGATGAGTTCTATGAAGAAGAAAAAGTAGTAAAAAGAAAAAAAGTTGAATTAAAACCAATTGATGAAGAAGAAGCAATTCTAGAAATGGAATTACTTGGACATACATTCTTTGTATATAAAGATGTTGATACTGATAATATATGTGTTCTTTATAAAAGAAGAAATGGTAATTACGGTATTATTGAAACTAAATAGTCTAGATTATTCTAGACTTTTTTCTTTGAATAATATATAATTATTCTATAATGAGGTTGAATATGAAAAGAATAAAAAAGATCTTTATATTATTATTTTTTATTTTGTTATTTATGCCTTTAACAACAGCAAAAGCATATAATGATGCTACATGTGCAGATGTTATTGATGCTGTTGCTGAATTAGACGATATAGATGAAATGTATGATGAATTAGACTGTGATAATGCCTCAAGTAATTCTAATATGCACAAGTGTAATAATTTGATAATTAAAAAGGCATCAGTTCTAGAAGAAATATTTGAATATAATGCAGAAAAAGTATGTCCTTCTATAGATTTATCTGAAATAATAGATGAATATTCTGATGATTGTAGTAATAAATTTAGTTCAGAAATAAAGAATTATGCAGATGGTGTAATGAGATTATTCTTCGTGGCTGCACCATTTATAATAATTATATTTGGTAGTTTAGATTTCTTTAAGATGATCACTTCAAGTGATCCAAAAGAAGTAAAGAAGAGTAGAACTAATTTCATAAGGAGACTTGTAGCATTTGGACTTTTATATTTAACACCATTCATAGTACAATTCCTATTCTCATTAACCCCATATAATATTAATGGAAATAACTTTGTATGTTCACAAGAATTAATATTGGTCCCAAAGACATCAGTTGGAGAAATCTCTGGTATATATGGTGGAAATAATTATGGTGGTAATGGTCAAAAGATAGCGGATGCTGCCAAAGAGTTAATAGAATATGCTCATGATAATGGGTTCACATATAATTGCCCAGGATTTACTACGTTCACAGCTTTTTCAAGTGCAAATACAGGAAAAATTATATGCTGTGCGACTCTAGCAAGTAATGCAATATATAAAGCTGCTCCTGATGATGGATTTGGATTAGCTGCAGGATTTAAAAAGTCAGGTTGTAGTATAGATTCTGCACCTGGTCTTGCTATGACACTTGATGCAATGGGATGGGAACTTATTACAGATAAAAGTGAGTTAGAACCCGGAGATATAGTCTTCTTCAAGAGAGATTGCTGTACTTTAGTATCAGTAAGAGGTAGACCAGCAATATATCCAGGACATGTTGAAGTATATGCAGGCGATGGAAAAACATATTCTGCAGGAAAAACTCAAAATATAATAGATGAAATTGATTATCTTGATAAAGACGTATTTGCTTTTGCATTTAGAGTTCCAAGTAAATAGTGAGGTGCAAAATGATTAAGAATAAAAAGAATATTATGATTTTAATTTTATTACTTGTGGCATTCTACCTTGTCATTACCATTATTTTTTCGCTACCTAAAGGAAAAAAATATAAAAATACAGCTTTTATTGGAGATTTTACAAAAGTTGAGGTTAAGTCAGGAATAATTAATGTTTACAATAATAATGAATTCATTGATAAACAAAGCGCAAAATTCTATTTCAAAAATGAAGAGATTGACGGATCTATTTTAACACGAGATAGTGGTTCTAACGGTGGGGACTATTCATACTACGCATTAGATAAAAAAGGTAACGCTCTTGATTTTGATTTAGGTATGTTTGGTTATACTGCAGATATGGACTTAAAATTTAAAAAAACAGAGTATGCATACATAAAAGATTCAAATGAAGTACGTGAATTTTGCAAACAAAACAACATTGCTATTGGAGGAAATACTAATATTGAACAAATAGTTGTAAATAATTTTGATGTAGATGATGATAATAACAACGAAGACATATATTCTGTTGGGCTTATCGAAAATGAAAATAAATATAAAAGTTTTGTATTCATGTCAAAAGATGGAAAATATTATCTTATTGATCAAGCAGAAAGTGATTACAATAGTGTTAATGGAATAAGATTTAGATTTACCTTTTTAGTAGATTTTAATAAAGATGATAATTATGAATTTGTCGTTAGAAAATCTATGAGTGAATACGGGCCAAATTATTATGAGTTATATAATTTTGATGGTAATACATTTACTAAGTTAGGGGGAGAATAATATGTGTGATAGAAGTTCAGTACTTGTTATTTTCTTAATCCTAAAGATATTAATCTTATTAGTTTTACCAATTACAGTATATGTTTTATATAGAAGAAATCATCCGTTATATAAAGTAGTAGGTATTGCAAATGTTTTCTTCATTCTATTACTTATAATATTAAAATTAACTGGTAATGCATGTGTTAATAATTCTAATTTTTTCTACATTAAATCTAATGAAGTGGATTTAGACTATATATCAGAGAATCCTAATACATTATATGAATCTGTTTACTCAACAGATAAGTATTTTTATCAGGATAATAGAAATGCATATTATTATGATATTAATACTGCTCCTTTAAAAAATGTATCTCTTTCTTGCAATAAGAAAAGCTATATGGAACATTATGGTAATGGAATATCTGCAATTACAACATTAATTGCAAATTATTATGATATTGATATCAATATGATTGATGTATTAGCATTCTTAGAAGATAAAAATCTTATTGATTGCAATAATGGAATAGATTTTAATAAAGCATTCATTTTTCTTGGAGAAATGTATAATTATAGAGTAAAAGAAATATATTCTTCACAAATAGATAGCTATATTTCTAATGGACGCAGTGTATTAGTAGAAACTACTAATAAGGCTAATGAAACTAATAACTTTGGTTGTGAGAAAGATTATATAGTAATCTATAATAAAACAAATGACGGAACTTACAATATAATTAATCCAAATGATCAATATGAATCTTATTTCTGCCCAAGCAATACTATTGGGTATAGTAGCATAATAGAGGGTAACCAAAACGAAAAATCATATACCTTGGATAATATTAATGCTAAAGCTTTAAGATACTTTGTAATTGAGGTGGAATAATGAAAAAGATTAAATTTATTATATTAATATTAATTGTATTTCTTTTTGCAGGTTGTTCCGGAGATTATAATCTAAAATTTAATAGAGATCTATCTATTGATGAAGATATTGATATCTTAATTGACAATAAAGATAATGCTTATGAAAATACATTTATGTTATTTGAAAAAGCTGATATCGATGCAGATAAATATGACATAATGTTAAAAGGAGATAAGGTTAGAATTATTTATAAAGAAAAATACAAATCATTTGAAGACTATTATTTAAATAGTAAATTATATAGATTATTATTTAAAGAATTAGAATTAAGTAGAACTAATTCAGGTATGTTTATTAATACAGAATCTAATTTTAAATTAGATGATAGTAATAATCAAAATATAATTAATTCTTATGATATAGATGATTTAAAAATAAATATTACTATGCCTTTTAATGTTATTGAAAATAATGCTGATGAAGTAAAAGATGATACATATACATGGGTATTAAATAAGAATAATACTTATAAAAATATAAGAGCAAGATATGATTATGAAAATGATAGAGTTCCAAGTATTGTTTTAATGGTAGTAATTGGAGTAATATCTTTTGGAATTATAATTTACCTTGCAGTTTATTTCCTAAGAAATAGAAAGATATAACATTGATTTAATATCAATGTTTTTTATTGTTTTAAGGGGTTAAATTTGGTATAATTATTATTGGAGCGTGATAAGATGAGCATATTTAAAAGATTATTTGATTTCGAATATAAAGAAATGAAAAAATTCACTGCATTAGCAGATCAAATAGAAGCTAAAAAAGAAGAATATGAAAAACTAAGTGATAAAGAATTACAAGGAAAGACAGAAGAATTCAAAGAGTTGTTAGAAAAAGGTAAAACTGTTGATGATATATTAGTAGATGCTTATGCTACTGCAAGAGAAGCTGCTAAAAGAGTAATTGGAGAATATCCATTCTACGTACAGTTATTAGGTGCTATAGCTATTCATTTTGGTAATATAGCAGAGATGAAAACCGGTGAAGGTAAAACATTAACATCTACAATGCCTGCATACTTAAATGCATTAACTGGTAAAGGTGTACATATTGTTACTGTTAATGAATACCTTGCTTCACGTGATGCTAACTGGATGGGTCAAATATTTAAGTTCTTAGGTTTAACAGTAGGAGTAAATGCTAGAGATATGTCTCCTGCTGAAAAGAAAGAAGCATATAATTCAGATATACTTTATTCTACTAACAATGAAATAGGCTTTGACTACTTAAGAGATAACATGGTAGTTAGAAAAGAAGATAGAGTTCAAAGAGGATTAAACTTTGCCATTGTCGACGAAGTAGACTCTGTACTTATCGATGAAGCTAGAACTCCGCTTATTATTTCTGGTGGATCTATGCATACATCTAATCAATATATGGATGCACAAAGATTTGTAGAAAAATTAAAAGAAAATGAAGATTTTAATATAGATGAAAAAACTCAAAGTATTTCTTTAACTGATGAAGGTAGTAAGAAATGTGAATCTTTCTATCATATAGATAATATGTATGATGTTAAATATTCTGCATTGGTACACCATGTTAATCAAGCTTTAAGAGCAAATTTCGTAATGCATAATGAAGTAGATTATGTTGTACAAGATGGAGAAGTAGTAATAGTAGACCAATTTACTGGACGTTTAATGAAAGGTAGACAATTCTCTGAAGGATTACACCAAGCATTAGAAGCTAAAGAAGGAGTTAAAATTAATGAAGAAACTAAGACATTAGCTACTATTACATTCCAAAATTTATTTAGAATGTATAATAAACTAGCTGGTATGACAGGAACTGCTAAAACTGAAGAAGAAGAATTTAGAGAAATATATAACATGTATGTTATAGAAATTCCTACTAATAAACCAGTAATAAGACAAGATATGGCAGATTTAATATTTGCTACTAAGAAAGATAAATATGCTGCAGTTATAAATGAAATTAAAGAAAGACATGCTACAGGTCAACCAATACTTGTTGGTACTATTGCTATCGAAACAAATGAATTAATTAGTAATATGCTTACAAAAGAACATATTAAACATGAAGTATTAAATGCTAAGAACCATGCAAGAGAAGCTGAAATCATAGCTAAAGCTGGTGAAAAGGGAGCAGTTACAATTGCTACTAACATGGCTGGACGTGGTACCGACATTAAATTAGGCGAAGGTGTAAGAGAACTTGGCGGTTTATGTGTTATTGGAACTGAAAGACATGAATCTAGACGTATTGATAATCAGTTAAGAGGACGTTCTGGAAGACAAGGTGATCCAGGATATTCACAATTCTTTGTATCTTTTGAAGATGATTTAATGGTTAGATTTGGTACAGATAGATTTAAAGAATTAATGTCAGCTGCAGGACTAGGAACAACTGTTACATTAAGAAGTAAGACAATGACTAGAAATGTTGAATCAGCTCAAAAGAAAGTTGAAGGAAACAACTATGATATAAGAAAGAACTTACTTCAATATGATGATGTAATGGGTAAACAAAGAGAAATAATGTATGCTAGAAGAAATGAAATTCTAGAAAAAGAATCAATACATGAGTCAATTCTTAAATTAATACAAGAACACGTTGATGAAGTAGTTACTAATCATACTATTTATCAAAAAGATTTAACCGAACAAGATTGTGATGAAATCTGTGAATATATGAATGAAAACTTATTATCTAAATCATTTATTAAAGTATCAGAAATAATAAATGAACCAGTAGAAAAAGTAATTAAGCATATAACAGATGTAGTAATAAATGAATATAATAATAAAATTAGTGAATTACCAGAAGAAATAGTAAATGACTTCGAAAAAGTAATAGCGTTAAGAGTTATTGATACACACTGGATGGAACATATTAATACTATGGATCATTTAAAAGAAGGTATTGGTTTAAGAAGTTATGCCCAAACAGATCCTTTGGTAGCATATACTAGAGAAGGATTTAACCTATTTGATGAAATGCTTTCAGTAATAAATAAAGAAACAACTTTATACTTATTAAAAGCAGAAATTAAACAAAATCTAGAAAGAAAACAAGTAGAAAAACCAACCGGAGATAATTCTTCAGATAAAACATCTACTAAAACTCCAAGAAAAGTACAAAAAGTAGGTAGAAATGATCCTTGCTGGTGTGGTTCTGGAAAGAAATTCAAGAATTGTCATGGTAAGCAATAAAACTCGTATAAAACGAGTTTTTTTAATGTATAAATATGATATAATATTTATGTGAGGTTACTTATGGAAATAGAATTTTTAAAAAGAATTATAAAAGAAGCGAATGAAATCGCAGAAAAAGAATTTGAAGTTTACTCAAAGGGTGGAGAAAATGATTTAGTAACTAACTTAGATTTAGAAATAGAAAAGTATTTAATTAAAGAAATAAAGGAAAATTATCCAAATTTTGATATAGTTAGCGAAGAATATAACAATAATGGTGAAGTAACAGATAATTGCTTTATTATTGATCCAATAGATGGTACTATTAACTTTGCAAATAATTTGCCTTTATGGGGAATTCAAATTGCATGTAGAAAAGATGGAGAAACAATAGCAAGTGTTATTAGTTTTCCAAGAATTAATGAATTTTATTATGCGGATGAAACAGGAGCATATTTAAATGATAAAAAAATCTCTGTAAATGAAGTCCCTATTAAAAATACTTTATACGCAATTGATGGAAATAATAATCTTCCATGTATGCAAAGAATGAGAAAATATTCATCTAATCGAAGAAATTTCGGTGGTGTATGTGTTTCTATGGCATTTGTTGCAGCAGGAAGAATTCATGGAGCAGTATTTAGAAGCGATAAACCATGGGATTATGAACCAGGATTATTCCTTTGTAAAATGGCTGGAGCAAAGATTAAAAGTATAAATGGATTCCATGCAGCTGCTATGAATCAAGAATTCTTAGATATATTAGAAAAAGAAACTGCTAAAAAAACAAATATATCAAATATATTTGTATTACATTCATTAAATGGAGACACATTAAAAATGTGGGGTCAAGATGTAAAAGAAACTTTTGGTCAACAAGAAATAGATGTTATAATGCCAGAATTTCCTATAAGAGCAGATTCAAGATATGAAAAATTTGATGAAATACTAAGTTTCTATTTAGAAAATAAACAGCTAAATGAAAACACAATAGTAGTAGCACATTCAATAGGAAACGCATATTTCATTAGATTCTGTAAAGAACATAATTATCAACCAAAAGCTTATATAGCTGTAGCACCAGGTTCAATATATCAATATCCTAATCCTAGAAATGATTATACTGTAGAGGTAGGAAAACAAGCGTACTTAAAAGAAGACTCTTTAAATTATGTTAAAGAAATGAAATCTATAAAATATTGCTTATATTCTGATGAAGATAATAATAGTCCGGAAAAATTCACAAGATTTATTAATGATACTAATTCAGAAGGAATATATTTAAAATACTATAACCATTTTGATGGATATCATAGAATATATAAAGTACCTGAATTAATTGATTTAATTAATAAATTGTTATAATTTTTTATGAGGTATAAAGATGAATAATATTACATATATACTTTCACAAGTATTTATAATAATTAGTTATATTTTGCTAGTTTTTACATATCAAACTAAAGAAAGAAAAAACATTTTAATTCTTAATTTTATTTCATTAATAGCAGTAGGATTATCATATTTATTTCTATCTGCATATTCAGGATTAGCAATGGTATTTGTTCAAATGATAAGAAATACAATATTTATTATAGATGAAAAGAAAAATGGTAAAAGCAAAAAGAACACTACTAAAGATTATTTTATACTTGCAGTTTTATTTGTAATTTCAATAGTATTTGCAGTATTAACATATGATGGAATACTAAGTATGCTACCAGTCGCTGCCACTATGTTATATACTTATTCAGTTTGGCAAAAAAATACAAAGGTATACAAACTATTAGGAATACCAATTGAAATAATATGGATAATATATAATATCTATATTTTCTCATTATTTGGAATGATATTAGAACCTATAGTAGCAATTTCCACAGTAGTAGGATATATAAGAGAAATTAAAAACAAAAATAAAGAATAAAAAAACTCACATATGTGAGTTTTTTATATTATAAATATTAAGAAATAATATACCATAAATGCTACAAGCATTAAGAATCCTTCAAATCTAGTAATATGTTTTTTTGTTTTAGAAACTATAAATAATAATAATGCTGATCCTACTAACATGATTAAATCTAAATAAGAGAAACTTCTTGGTGTAATTGTACCAAATATTGCAACAGGTATACCAAGAACAACACAAATATTAAATATGTTACTTCCTATGATATTTCCTACTAATATATCTTGTTCATCTTTATTTGCAGAAACAATAGTAGTTACTAATTCTGGTAAAGATGTACCAAATGCTATTATTGTTAATGCTATAATTCTTTCACTTAGTCCTAATGCCTTTGCAATAGCGGTAGCATTATCTACAACAAAATCTGATCCTATAATAATACCTGCTAATCCAACACCTACAAATAATAGTGATTTCCATAATTTCATTTTTGGTTTTTCTTCTTTTTCTTCGTTCTTATTTTGCTTTGCTAATGCTACTAAGTAATAAACAAATACACTAAAGAATAACAATATTACGATAGCTTCTGATCTAGTTATTTGATTTAATACTCCGTTACCTAGTTTAATATCTAATAATAATACTGTAAGTAAAGATGCAATAAGTAAAGAGATAGGTAATTCTTTTTTTACTGTATTATCTTTTATCTTAATAGGTTTAATCATTGCTGCAATACCGATTATTAATAATATATTCAATATACAACTACCAATAACGTTACCTAGAACCATATCAGTACTTCCTGATGCCAATGCTTGCATAGATACTGCAAATTCAGGGGAAGATGTACCAAATGCAACTATTGTTAAACCTATTAACATCTTTGGCACTTTAAAATTTCTTGCAGTAGAAGCTGCACCATCTACAAACATATCTGCACCTTTTATTAAAAGAGCAAATCCTGCTATTAATAATAATATATTTATTATCATACAACCAACTCCTAGTATATTAATATTCTATCATAAAATCAAAAAAAAGAAATACTTTTATGTAAAGCTTACTTATAATTTAAAATTATGCTTTATATATATGATATAATAAAAGATAATAATGCTCTAGAATAGAGGTGACTTTTATGGATAAATATATTCAAAAATTTAATTATCATACTCATACGTATAGATCTGGTCATTCTGAATATGTAAGTGATGAAGAAATGTTATTAGCAGCTAAAAGAGAAGGAATAGTAGCATTAGGATTTACTGAACATATACCTAATCCAGATTTAGTATTACCTGAAGAAAATAATAAAATGTTATTTTCAGAGACAGATGAATATATTTCTTCAATTAATAGTTTAAAAGAATCTCATCCAGAGATGAGAATATTAGTAGGTTTTGAAGCAGAATATGATCCTATAAAAGATGCCTATCTTGGAGAAATGAGAGAAAAAGCAGATTATATGATATTAGGACAACATTTCGTAACAAATGGTTTAGATATGATTAAACCTACTGATCCCGATTATCCTCTTATATACGCAAATATGGTATGCAAAGGAATAGAAAGTGGAATATTTGATATAGTAGCGCATCCTGATTACTTTATGAGATATAGAGAATCAATGAAGACTCCTAAAGAACGAGAAATGTTTTTTAAAAATGCTGTTGTAGCAAGTCAAAGAATATGTCGAAGAGCAAAAGAAATGGGAATACCATTAGAAATAAACTTAAATGGTGCGGATAGACTTCTTCCTAATGGAAATATAGAATATCCACATTTTATATTTTGGGATGAAGCTGCTAAAGTTGATGGATTAACTGTCATAATTGGTATAGATGCTCATAGAACAAGCTCATTTAAAAAGATAAATGATATTCCTGATGAAATAGATGACATAATAGATATAGTTAAAGATAAAATAGTATATGGTGGATATGATCCGGTATTAGCAAGACAAAATAATCAAAAACTAAAAGATGCATATATAAAAAATCAAGAACAAGCGGATTCATTTGAAACTAATATGATTCATTTTGTGCTTGATAGAACTGAAAAAAGTATAGAAGAAGATATTGATCCTGAAAAATCTGTAATCGCAGTAGATCAAGCATTAAATGCATCTTTAGAAAAATGTAATAGAAGTGCTGAAATAAAAAAAGAATCTTTAAAAGACGAAATAGTTGATATTTCTAATAATTTAGATATGCCTTCTAAAGAAAGAATAGGTAAATTAGAAAGAAAAAGAAAGACTATATCAGAAGTAAATATGATTCTAGCTAATCAAGAAAGAATGCTAAATAGACTAAGAAGACTAGGGCTTAAAAGAGCACATAAAGGTATAGTTATTGGTAGACAAAAGAAATTCCCAGATATATTAAAACTAAATCTAAATAACGAAAATGATAAATATTCTGGATATGCAAGTACAATCTTGATATCAATAATTACTATAATCGCAGGATTCTTAATTATTGTTATTCTATACAGCTTATATAAATAAGTTCACATTGTGAACTTATTTTTATGTTATAATGTTTCTAGGTGATCTAGATGAATCAATATTTTGATAATAATGAAAAATTAGATAGTGAAATTAAAGAATTCTTTGTTAAGGTCAATGATATTAATATGTATCTTTATACAGATAATGGAGTATTTAATAAAAAAGGATTAGATTTTGGTACTAGAGTACTACTTGAAAATATAGATATTAGTAATAAAGAATCATTTCTAGACGTAGGGTGTGGCTGTGGACCAATTGGATTCTTTCTATTATTAAGCGGAAAAGAAAATGTTGATATGGTTGATGTTAATAATAGAGCAATTAATTTAACTAAGATTGGTCTTAAAAAGAATCATATAAAAGCTAATGTATTTAATAGTGATATTTATTCTAGTGTTACTAGTAAATATGACATGATTATTACTAATCCTCCAATACATGCTGGTAAAGCCAAAATATATGAAATAGTTAGAGGATCTATTGATCATTTAAATGATAATGGAGAATTATGGTTAGTAATTAGAAAAGACCAAGGAGCTAAGTCATTAATAAGTGATAATAGTGATGTATTAAACTTTGAAATTATAGATAAAATTAAGGGTTTTTGGATAATAAAAGGTATAAAAAAGTGAAAATTTAGTAAATTTTCATTTTTTTTACAAAAAAAATAGAAATATGTTGACATTCTTTTAATATTTTGATAATATTTTAAATTGGTACTATGTCCTCTTTTAGGCTTTTGGAGGGCATGTTCTTTGAATATTATTGTTAGGGGTGAAGATAATGGCATATAAAAACAAAAAAGTATGTAAAGACCGTGAAAGAAGAGATTTTTCAAGAATTCCAAACTCTTTAGAATTAAAGGATTTGCTTGAAATTCAAAAGAAATCTTATGAGTGGTTTATCGAGGAAGGAATTAAAGAAGTTTTAGATGAAATCTTCCCAGTTGATAACTTCGCTGGAACATTATCATTAGAAATTACTGATTATTCTCTAGATGAACCAAGATTCACTATTAAAGAGTGTAAAGAAAGAAAGACTTCTTACGTAGCTCCACTAAAGGTACAGGCTCGACTTTTTAATAATGAGACTGGAGAAGTAAAGGAACAAGAATTATTCTTTGGTGATATGCCAATAATGACTGAAAGTGGTACTTTCGTTATTAATGGTGCTGAAAGAGTTATTGTTTCACAATTAGTAAGATCTCCATCTGTTTATTATGGAGTTGAGACAGATAAGAATGGTAGAAACATTTTTACATCTCAAATTATTCCTAATAGAGGAACTTGGCTTGAATATAAACTAAATAGTAAAGATGGTGTAGACGTTAAGATTGATAGAAACAGAAAAGTAACTGTTACTACTTTCTTAAGAGCATTTGGTTTATCAAGTAATGCTGATATAGTAGATTTATTTGGTGAAGATGAATATCTATTAAATACAATGGATAAAGATTCAACTTCTACTACTGATGAAGCATTAATTGAAATTTATGAAAAATTAAAACCAGGTGAACCAGCTACATTAGATTCAGCTAAAAACCATTTAATTACTAGATTCTTTGATGCATTTAGATATGATTTATCTAAAGTAGGTAGATATAAATATAATAAGAAACTAAATGTACTAGATAGAATTTTTGGTTTAACACTTGCTGAAGATATTAAAGATGCTAAAGGAAAGAAAGTTCTATTTGAAAAAGGAACTGTAATCGATAGAGAAGTTTATAATAAATTAAAACCATTATTATTAGAAGGATTAAATGTAGTTGAAGTAAATATTAATGAAGAATTAGATACTTATAATAAGGTACAAATCATTAAAGTATTTGCTCCTAATAATAAAGAAAAGGTTGTTAATATAATTGGTAATGATCCAAGTATAACTGAAAAGAGATTAACTATTTCTGATATATATGCATCTGTTTCATATTACTTAAACCTTTTACAAGGTATAGGTCATATAGATGAAATAGACCATTTATCAAATCGTAGAGTTAAACAAGTTGGTGAATTAATTCAAAATCAATTCAGAATTGGTGTTACAAGAATGGAAAGAGTTATTCGTGAAAGAATGACTACTATTGAAGAAGCTGAAGCTACTCCAAAATCATTAATTAACATTAGACCAATTACTGCTGTTATTAAAGAATTCTTTGGAAGTTCACAACTTTCTCAATTCATGGATCAAATTAACCCAATTTCAGAATTAACTAATAAGAGAAGATTATCTAGTTTAGGACCAGGTGGATTATCAAGAGAAAGAGCTGCCATGGAAGTTCGTGACGTTAATGACTCACACTATGGTAGAATCTGTCCTATCGAATCACCAGAAGGACCAAACATCGGATTAATTACATCTTTAGCTAACTATGCTAAAGTTAATGAATATGGATTTATTATGACTCCATATAGACAAGTTAAAAATGGTGTATTACAAGACCAAATAGATTATTTAACTGCTGATGAAGAATTAGATTATGTTATTTCACAAGCAACAGTTAAAATGGATGGTAATAAAATAATAGATAAAGAAGTTGCTGCTAGATTTAAAGGAGAAAACATTATAGCTAAGACTGAAGAAGTTAACTATATCGATGTTTCTGCACAACAAATTATATCAGTAACTGCATCATGTATCCCATTCCTAGATCACGATGATGCTCACCGTGCATTAATGGGTGCAAACATGCAACGTCAAGCATTACCATTATTAAAACCAGAAGCTCCATTCGTAGGAACTGGTGTTGAATACATGATTGCAAGAGATTCAGGTGCTACCATAGTTTGTAAAGCCGATGGTGTAGTAGAATACGCTGATGGTAAGAAAATTATTGTTAAAACTACTGGTGGTAAAAAAGATGTTTATACATTAATGAATTATGAAGGATCTAATAACTATACTTGTTATCATCAAAAGCCAATTGTTAAAGCTGGCGATAAAGTTAAGAAAGATATGATTATCGCTGATGGACCAAGTACAGATAAGGGAGAACTTGCATTAGGTAAAAACATGACAGTAGCATTTACTACTTTCGAAGGATATAACTACGAAGATGCTATTGTATTAAATGAAAGATTAGTAAAAGATGATGCATTTACATCAATCTATATAGAAAGTTTCTCTATTCAATGTAGAGATACTAAATTAGGACCAGAAGAAATTACTAGAGATATTCCTAACGTATCTGAAGATGCAGTTAAGAATCTAGATGCTGATGGTATTATAAGAATAGGTACTGAAGTTAGAGAAAATGATATCTTAGTAGGTAAAGTTACTCCAAAGGGAGTAGTTGAACTTACTTCAGAAGAAAAATTATTACATGCTATCTTCGGTGAAAAAACAAGAGAAGTTCGTGACACATCTCTACGTGTTCCACATGGTGTAGATGGTATCGTTCACGATATTAAAGTATATACTAAGAAGGATAATGAAGAACTTCCTTCTGGTGTTAGTAAAGAAATAAGAGTTTATATAATTCAAAAGAGAAAGATCCAAGTTGGAGATAAGATGGCTGGACGTCATGGTAACAAAGGATGTATTTCACTTGTATTACCAGAAGCAGATATGCCTTACTTACCAGATGGAAGACCAGTTGATATCTTATTAAACCCACAAGGTGTTCCTTCTCGTATGAACTTAGGACAAGTTCTAGAATTACACTTAGGTATGGCTGCTAAGAATCTTGGAGTTTATTGTTCTACACCAGTATTTGATGGAGCAACAATAGAAGATATCCAAGATATGATGAAAGAAGCTAAGATGAGTCCAGATGGTAAAACTACTCTATATGATGGTAGAACTGGTGAACCATTTGATAATAAAGTTGCAGTTGGTGTTATGTATATGATTAAACTTGACCACATGGTTGATGATAAATTACATGCTAGATCAACTGGACCATACTCATTAGTTACTCAACAACCTCTTGGAGGTAAAGCTCAATTTGGTGGACAAAGATTTGGAGAAATGGAAGTTTGGGCATTATATGCATATGGAGCTTCTAATGTACTTCAAGAAATCTTAACTGTTAAATCAGATGATGTTGTAGGAAGAGTTAAAGTATATGAAGATATAGTTAAAGGAAATCCAATACATCAAGCTGGAATACCAGAAAGCTTTAGAGTATTAGTAAAAGAATTCCAAGCATTAGGATTAGATATATCTATGCTTGATGAAAGTGGTAAATATATCGGAATTACTGAACTTGAAAAAGAAGAAAATAAAGAAGATAATAATTTATCATTTGATAATATAGATATTGGTCTTAAAAATAAAGAAGAAGACCAAAAAGTAAATACAACTTTAGTTACTGAAGAAGAATTAGAAACTGAAGAAACTGAAGATGAATTTGAAGAAGGCTTCGAAGAAGACTTTGATGATATGGAAGGGGATGAAGAATAATGGATGCTAATAGATTTGAAGGTATAAGAATTTCCATTGCTTCTCCTGAAAAAATAAGATCATGGTCTTATGGTGAAGTAAAGAAACCTGAAACAATAAACTATAGAACATTAAAGCCAGAAAGAGACGGATTATTCTGTGAAAAGATATTCGGACCTTCTAAGGATTATGAATGTTCTTGTGGAAAATATAAAAGATTAAGATATAAAGATATTATTTGTGATAGATGTGGTGTAGAAGTAACATCTTCTAAAGTTAGAAGAGAAAGAATGGGACACATTGAACTAGCTACACCTGTCTCACATATTTGGTTCTTTAAAGGAGTTCCTTCTAGAATGGGATTAGTTCTAGATATGTCTCCAAGAGACCTAGAAGAAGTATTATACTTCGTAAGTTATGTTGTTATTAATCCAGGAAATGCACCACTAGAAAAGAAACAAACTTTATCTGATAAAGAATATAGAGTTTATTATGAAAAATATGGTGATGGATTTGAAGCTGGAATGGGTGCTGAAGCTATTAAGAAACTTCTTATGGAAGTTGATATAAAAGCTGAAATAGCTAAGATTCAAAAAGAATTAGATGGTGCTCAAGAACAAAAGAGAGTTAGATTATTAAAGAGACTTGAAATATTAGATGCATTTGATAAATCAGGAAATAGACCTGAATGGATGATACTAGATTGTATTCCAGTTATTCCACCAGAACTAAGACCTATGATTCAATTAGATGGTGGTAGATTTGCTACATCTGATTTAAATGATCTATATAGAAGAGTTATTAATAGAAATAATCGTTTAAAGAAATTATTAGAATTAGGTGCTCCTTCTATTATCGTTCAAAACGAAAAGAGAATGTTACAAGAAGCAGTAGATGCTTTATTTGATAATGGTAGAAGAGGTAGAAACGTAACTGGTCCAAGTAATAGAGCCTTAAAATCATTAAGTTCTATGCTTAAAGGTAAACAAGGTAGATTTAGACAAAACTTACTTGGTAAACGTGTTGACTATTCAGGACGTTCAGTTATCGTTGTAGGACCAAATCTTAAGATGTATCAATGTGGTATTCCTAAAGAAATGGCACTTGAATTATTTAAACCACATGTAATTAGAGGTTTAATAGAAAAAGAAATTTGTCACAATATTAAAGCTGCTAAGAGAATGATAGAAAACCAAGATGATAGAGTTTGGGATATAGTTGAAGAAGTAATTAAGGGTCATCCAGTATTACTTAACAGAGCTCCAACATTACATAGATTAGGTATTCAAGCATTTGAACCTAAACTAATTGATGGTAAAGCTATTAGATTACATCCACTATCATGTCCAGCCTTCAATGCGGACTTCGATGGAGACCAAATGGCTGTACACGTTCCTCTATCTAATGAAGCTCAAGCAGAAGCTAAGATATTAATGTTAGGTTCAGGAAATATCTTAAAACCATCTTCAGGAGAACCAGTTGTTACTCCTTCACAAGATATGGTTTTAGGTAATTACTACTTAACTATGGAAAAACTTTCAGATAATGAAGGTAGAGTATTTAAAAACCCTAACGAAGCTTTAATGGCTTATGAAAGAAGAGAAATAGATCTTCATACAAGAATTGTTGTTCCTGTAAATTCATTTAGACATAAAGTATTCTTAGATACTCAAAGAGATAAATATTTAATTACTACTGTAGGTAAGATTAAATTTAATGAAATCTTCCCAGATACATTCCAATATATTAATGATGGATCTAAAGAAAATATTGCAGGAACTACTCCTGATAAATATTTTGTTAAAATGGGTGAAGATTACGTTCAAGCTATTAAGAATTTACCTGTTAATGATGGTATTGTTAAGAAGAGTATTAAAGCTATCATTGAACAAGTATTCAAGAGATATAAAACAACTGAAACTTCTATAATGCTAGATAGATTAAAAGATTTAGGATTCAAATATGCTACTAAATCTGGTATTACTATGTCAGCATTTGATATTATGACTAGTGAACATAAACAAGAAATAATAGATGAAGGTAAAAAGAAAGTTGAAGAAGTTACTAAACAATATAAACGTGGTTTAATAACTGATGATGAAAGATATAATAAAGTAGTAGAAATTTGGAATAAAGCAACTTCAGATGTTCAATCAGAACTTGCTACAATAGCAAAAGATAATGGTGATAATCCAGTATTCATGATGATGAACTCTGGTGCCCGTGGATCTATGGGACAATTTGGACAAATGGCTGGTATGCGTGGACTTATCGCTAAACCAAATGGTAAAGCCGTTGAAATTCCAATCACTTCTAACTTTAAAGAAGGTATGAACGTTTCTGAATATTTCTTATCTGCTCATGGTAACAGAAAAGGTATCGTTGATACTGCGTTAAAGACTGCAAACTCTGGATACTTAACTAGAAGATTAGTTGATGTTGTTCAAGATGTTGTTGTTAAAGAAGAAGACTGTGGTACTATTCAAGGTGTTACAGTTAGAGCATTTATTAATGATAAAGACGGAAGTGTTATTGAAAGTTTAAGAAACAGAATTGTTGGTAGATATACTAATAAGAAAGTTATTAACCCAGAAACTAAAGAAGTTATCATTGATAAAAATGAATATATAACTGATAATATAGCAGACAAGATCATAAAAGCAGGCATCGAAGAAGTTGAAATAAGAACAACACTTACTTGTAAAACTCATGACGGTGTTTGTAGAAGATGTTATGGTAAAAACTTAGCTACTAATAATATAGTAGAAATAGGTGAAGCTGTAGGTATTATGGCTGCTCAATCTATCGGTGAACCAGGTACTCAGTTAACAATGAGAACATTCCACTCTGGTGGTGTTGCTTCTGAAGACGATATAACTCAAGGTCTTCCAAGAGTTGAAGAAGTATTCGAAGCAAGAACTCCAAAGATGAAATCTTCAGTTGCTGAAATTGCTGGTGAAGTTACAAATGTTGAAAACTTAAATGGTAAATTTAAAGTTACTATTAAGAATGATAAAGAAACTCGTGAACAAACTACAAACTATGGAGTTAAGATTAGAGTTGAAGTTGGAGATAAAGTTAAACCAGGTGATATGCTTAATGAAGGTTCTATTTCTCCAAAAGAATTACTTGCAGTAACTGATCCAATAACAGTTCAACAATATGTAATTCAAGAAGTTCAAAAAGTTTATGCATCACAAGGTGTTGATATTTCTGATAAACACATCGAAATGATTGCAAGAAAAATGATTAATAGAATTAGAATAGTTGATAAAGGTGAAACTAATATGTTAGTTGGTAAAGTAATATCAATTAATGAATTTAGAGAAGTTAACCAACATGCTTTATTAGATGGTAAGAAACCTGCTACAGGTAGACCAATCTTACTTGGTATAACTAAAGCATCTCTAGAAACTGATTCATTCTTATCAGCTGCATCATTCCAAGAAACTACAAGAGTTCTTACTGATGCTGCTATTAATGGTAAACTTGATGAATTAAAAGGTTTAAAAGAAAACGTTATAATTGGTAAATTAATCCCAGCTGGTACTGGATTAAAACAATATTCTAAAGTAGACTATACTATGGAAAATGAATATTATGACGAAGAACCACTTGATGTATTAGAAGAAGAATTAGCTGAATAATTCTTCTTTTTTTATTCTTTTATGATATAATAATCACTTATACAGGAGGCTTTATGAAGTCAAAAGAAAAAATTATGAATTTCTATTTTTCAACATTATGTGATAAAAATGATATGGGAGGTAGAGGATTAAGCGTAAACTATATTACTCCAAAGATGGTTGGCCCAGAAGAGTATAAATTATATATGGATATATTTGTAGAATATGTTAAAGCTGCTACTAAATATGGATTTGATATTGCTCAAGTAGTTGCAGATATTAGATCTTTATTCCATGGAACTAATGAAAGTAGATTACATGTTAAAAAAGTAGAAGGAAAAGAAGTACAAGAAGTAACATATACTGATAGTGTAGAATGTTATTTTGAAAATAGCGATTGGAATAACAAAATAAATGTCAAAGATGAAAAAATTGGAACTAGTATTGATGTCTTCAGAGGAGAAAGACATATAGACTCTGAAACAAGAGAAGAAACTATGAAAGCAGTCAATGATTACTTAGATAAGATAGTAGAACTTAATGGAATGAAACGTAATCAATATGAAGAAGAAAAAACAATCTTTTTGTATACTCCAGATAAAATAATAGAAGAGGAAATTAAATTTGAATTTGGTGTAACTATTCAAGGAGGGCTTGAAATAAAACCTATTTTTAACGGAAATACTAAACCAATTAAACCAAAGAGATTAATTAATGAACCAGATTCTCAAGGATTAAAAGAACTTGATGAGATTGCTAGGGGCGCTAGATCTAGTAACATAACTGATTAATATCAGTTATGTTTTATTGTATAGACTTTTTTAGTGTTTTAACTTATAATATCTTTTAGGTGATTTTATGGATGAATCAATTAAAATTATTAGAGAATCTATACCTAGTGGATCTACTTTAGTAGTAGGTGTTTCTGGTGGACCTGATTCAATGTGTTTATTAAATCTACTTTTAGAATTAAAAGAAGAAAGAAGATATAATATAGTAGTAGCGCATATTAATCATGGTTTAAGAAAAGAATCAGATGAAGAATATGAATATGTTAAGAAATTTTCTTCTGATCATAACCTATTATTTGAAGGTATTAAATTAGGAGAATTTGATACTAATTCAATTGAAAATGAAGCTAGAGAAAAAAGATATAGTTTCTATGAAGATATATTAAAAAAATATAAATCTAAATATTTATTACTAGCGCATCATGGAGATGACCTAGTAGAAACAATTCTTATGAGACTTACTAGAGGATCTACTTTAGATGGTTATAGTGGTTTTAATAAGATTAGTAAAAGAGATAATTATTCTATTATTAGACCTTTAATATTCTATACTAAAGATGAAATAATGGAATATCTAGAAGAAAAATCTATTGAATATAGAGTAGATAAAACAAATTTTGATAAGAAATATACTAGAAATAGATATAGATTAGATATATTACCAGTACTAAAAAAAGAAAATAAAAACATCCATAAGAAATATTTAACTTTTAGTGAAGAATTAGAGGAATCTAATAATTTTATAGATAAATATGTATCTAATAGATATATAGATATAGTTAAAGATAATATTATTGATTTAGATTTATTATTAAAAGAAGATAGATATATTATTAAAAAAATATTAAATAAATATTTATTTAATAATTATAAATCTAATATTAATTTAATTGAATCTAAGCATGTACAAGCAATATTAGATTTAATAGATAGTGATAAACCTAATACATTTATTACTTTACCTAATAATATTATGATAGAGAAAAGTTATAATAAACTTTATATTAAAGATACAGATAAATTAGATAACTATAAAATAGCTATTAAAGATAAAGTAGTTATTGGAGATTGCATTATTAAAAAGATAGAATCTACTGACTTGACTAATAACTTTGTATGTCATTTAAATAGTGAAGATATATCTTTACCTTTATATGTTAGAAATAGAAAAGATGGAGATTATATTGAAATACTTAATTTAAATGGTAAGAAGAAAATTAAAGATTTATTTATAGATTCTAAGATAGATAAATCACTTAGAGATAACTATCCATTAGTAGTAGATTCTAATGATAATATAGTATGGATTCCAGGATTAAAAAAATCTAAATATGATAGATTAAAGACTGGAAATTATGATATAATATTATGGTATACAAGGAGAGATAAAAATGAGTAAAAAGACAAGAAGAAATATTGCACCATATTTAGGATTAATATTAGTACTAGCTGCTATATATGTAATTAGTACTATGATGACTTCTAAAGTTCATAATATGAACTATTCTACTTTTATGAAGAATTTAAAAAATAATAAAGTAGAAACAGTAGAGTTATCACCTAATACTAAAGGTTCGATATATGAAATAACAGGTAAAATGAAGGGCTATGGTAATAAAGAAAGTTATTATACAACTGCACCATTAGTTGATGATACTGTTAAAACATTAAATGAATATAGAACTAAAAATAATTTTAAAATTAAAATTAATTCTGATCCACAAAGTAGTATATTCTTTACTTTCTTAATAAATGTAGTTCCATATTTATTAATTGGAGGAGCATTACTATGGTTCTTAAATAAACAAATAGGAGCTAATTCAAAATCTATGGATTTTGGTAAGAGTAGAGCTAAACTACAATCTGATAAAAATAAAGTGACATTTGATAATGTTGCAGGTTTAACTGAAGAAAAAGAAGAATTACAAGAATTAATAGATTTCTTAAAAGAACCAAAGAAATTTACTAAAATGGGAGCTAGAATACCTAAAGGTGTATTACTTGTAGGTAATCCTGGTACTGGTAAAACATTACTTGCTAAAGCAGTAGCAGGTGAAGCAAATGTACCATTCTATTTTATAAGTGGTTCTGATTTCGTTGAATTATTCGTAGGTATTGGAGCATCCAGAGTAAGAGATATGTTTAGACAAGCTAAACAAACTGCTCCATGCTTAATATTTATTGATGAAATAGATGCTGTTGGTAGACAAAGAGGTACAGGTCTTGGTGGTGGACATGATGAAAGAGAACAAACATTAAACCAATTACTTACAGAAATGGATGGATTTGGTTCTAATGAAGGAATCATCATAATTGCTGCTACAAATAGACCAGATGTACTTGATCCAGCACTTCTTAGACCAGGAAGATTTGATAGACAAATAACTGTAGGACTTCCTGATAAACTAGAAAGAGAAGATATATTAAAAGTACACGCTAAGAATAAGAAATTTGATGAAAAAATTAATTTATCTTATATAGCTAAAAGAACAGTTGGTTTCTCTGGAGCAGATCTAGAAAACTTACTAAATGAAGCTGCATTATTAACAGTTAGAAGAAATAAAGAATCTATTGGTATGTCTGAAATAGATGAAGCATACGATAGAGTTATTATGGGACCAGCTAAAGTAACTAGAAAATATACTGAACATGAAAAGAGAGTAGTTGCTTACCATGAAGCAGGACATGCTGTTGTAGGTCTAAAACTTGATGGAGCTGATGATGTTCAAAAGATAACTATTATCCCAAGAGGACAAGCAGGTGGTTATAACTTAATGCTTCCTAAAGAAGAAAAGTTCTTAGCTACTAAGAATGAACTTCTTGATAGAATTAGTGGATATCTTGGTGGTAGAGTAGCTGAAGAATTTATGTTTAAAGAAGTTACTACTGGGGCATCAAATGACTTTGAACATGCTACTAAAATAGCTAGAGCTATGGTTACTGAATATGGTATGAGTGAACTTGGACCAATTCAATTAGAAGAACCATCATCTAGTATATTCTTAGGTAGAGATTATAATAAAGCACAAAACTTCTCATCTGAAATAGCTTATAGAATAGATGAAGAAATAAGAAAGATAATAGATAAACAATATAAAGTATCTGAAAAAATTATTAAAGAAAATAAAGATCTATTAGATTTAATAGCAAATGCTTTATTAGAACAAGAAACTCTAACTAAAGAAGAAATAGATGAAATAGTAGAAAAATACAATAAAAAAGGTTCTAAAAAAGAAAAGAAAGAAGAAACTAAATAGTTTCTTTTTTTTTGACAAATTTTTACGTAAATAAAATATAATAATTATATACTTGCGTTATCGGTGTTATAATTGAGATAGGAGGGCATAATATGTACACAAAATATGAAGAGATGACAGTTATTAAACAAACATTTGAAAATTTTGCTGATGGTCAAAAAATTCTTTATGCACAAGAAATTGCTAAGGTAAAAGAAGATACTAGTAGAATTTCTTCAGATATTAATTCGGAACGTGCACTAGGTGTGGTAGAAAATGGAGTTGGGCTGTTGAGGGATTATATGAATAATTATCATGGCGCTATGTCAGTGGTAGCTGAATTGAACAAAGCTACAATGTGCTATGAACAAGCTTATACACCTGAACAATTACAACCAGGTGGAATTGCGGAAGCTAAAGCTAGAGAAGGAAATAGAATTTTTTATGATATTAGAACACAAAATCCAGAATATAAGCGAATTATGGAAGGGATAGCATATAACTTATATAAAGACGGTGATCCAATGATGAGCGGTGTAGGAAAGGATTTCGTGTTTGATGGTAAAGCAGACGAGTTAAAAAAGGATTTTGAGGCAGGGAAAATAACAAAGGACCAATTAATTTATTATACTAATATGTGTTGGGCTTTAACCCAAAATAAAGATTATATAGAACATATAAGTCAACCAAAAGAAACAAAACCGGCGCCAATAGCTTTCTAGTGACAAATACTAAAAGAGAGATTTCCTCTCTTTTTTGTTGTTTTAAAAACATTATATGCTATAATAATTAACTATTGAGGGAATAATATGAAAATTATTAAAGAAGATGCGGCATATGTTCAAAAAATAGATTTAGCAAATTTAAGCGATTTTGATGGGCCAATGCCTACTACTGTTTTTATGAAATTGTTTTCAAGAGAAGCTAGTATTATTGAAGATACCGATGCAGAACAATTTGTTAGATTTGATTCTAAAAATGAGGTGGAATTCTTTAAAAAAGCTGATTGGATACTTGATTATGATTTTTATAATGCTAAGGATGCAGATGAATTATATTCTTTTGCAGAAGAAATGATTGAAGAAATAAACAATCTTACAATAGAATATAATGAATTATCTGGGGAAGAGCAATGCAAAAATGGTATGAAGATTAAACAAATGAATCTATTGATATATGAGATACAATCACTAAGAAGCCTTATTATAAAGAAAAGAGGGACTACAGAAGTTAAGTTTAGTGAATTATTACCTATTAAGGATAAAGCAAGTAAATATAGAAATAAACAATTGAATATAAAAATAGGAAATATGATAATTGAAGAAACAAAAAATACTTTTAAAGAAGTCTTCGGTTGGTTAAGACCTAAAAAAAGCAAAAAAATGAGAAAAACAATTGACATTTAATACCTTAAATGTTATATTATTTATGCTGATTAAAAAAAGGTTTTGCGTATATGCAAGACTTTAATTTATATCATAAAATGAAACACCAGGAAGTGTGTTATGAAAGGAGTAAGAATATGCCTACAATTAATCAAATTGTTAGAAAAGGAAGAGGAAGTAAGACTAGAAAGAGTAAATCTCCAGTTTTAAACGTTAGATTAAACAGTTTAACAAAGAGAACAAGAGAATTACCATCTCCACAAAAAAGAGGAGTATGTACTCGTGTTGGTGTTACTACACCTAAAAAACCAAACTCAGCATTAAGAAAATATGCTCGTGTTAAATTAAGTAATGGTAGAGAAATCAATGCTTATATTCCAGGAGAAGGACACAACCTACAAGAACATAGTGTTGTTCTAGTTCGTGGAGGAAGAGTTAAAGACTTAATCGGAGTTAGATATCACATTGTTAGAGGTACTCTAGATACTGCTGGAGTTACTGATAGAAAACAAGGTAGAAGTAAATACGGCGCTAAGAAGCCTAAAAAGAAATAATAGGAAAGGAGAAAATAAATGAGAAAAAGACATGTATTTAGTAGAGATGTTTTAGCTGATCCTATTTATGGAACTAAAGTTGTTACAAAATTAATTAATAGAGTAATGCTTGATGGTAAAAGAGGAAAAGCTCAAACTATCGTTTATAAAGCATTCAATATGGTACAAGAAAAGACTAATGAAAATGCTAATGATGTTTTCACTAAAGCTATGGAAAACATTACACCAGCTATCGAAGTTAAATCAAGAAGAGTTGGTGGAGCTAACGTTCAAGTACCAGTTGAAGTATCTGCTACTAGAGGTGAAGCATTAGCTTTACGTTGGTTAGTAGGAGCAGCAAGAACTAGAGGCGGAAAATCAATGGCTGAAAAATTAGCTAATGAAATAGTAGATGCCGCTAATGAACAAGGTGCTGCATTTAAGAAAAAAGAAGACGTTCAAAGAATGGCTGAAGCAAATAAAGCATTTGCTCACTATAGATGGTAAGAAAGGAATAAATTATGGGACGTGAATATAGTTTAGAAAACACAAGAAACTTTGGTATCATGGCACACATTGATGCCGGAAAAACAACAACTACTGAAAGAATTTTATTCCATACACATAGAATCCATAAAATTGGTGAAACACATGATGGTGCTTCACAAATGGACTGGATGGCACAAGAACAAGAAAGAGGAATAACAATTACATCTGCAGCTACTACAGCTTACTGGAAAGGATATAGATTAAACATAATCGATACTCCAGGACACGTAGACTTCACTGTTGAAGTTTCAAGATCATTAAGAGTACTTGATGGTGCTGTTGCATTATTAGATGCTCAAGCTGGTGTTGAACCACAAACTGAAACAGTTTGGAGACAAGCTACAGAATTTAAAGTACCAAGAATTATCTTCGCTAATAAGATGGATAAGATTGGTGTTGATTTCAATTATACATTAAAGACAATCAAAGATAGATTAGATGTTAAATATGCACCTATTGAATGGCCTATCGGTGAAGGTCCAGAATTTGAAGGTATCATAGATTTAATTACTATGAAGGCTTATATGTATGATGGACAACAAAATGAAGAACCTAAGGAAGTAGAAATACCTGCAGATTTAAAAGATATAGCAGAAACAAAGAGAGCTGAATTAATTGATGCTGTTGCTGAATATGATGATGCAGTTATGGAAAAATATCTAGAAGGTGAAGAACTTTCTGTTGAAGAAATTAAGAAGTGTATCAGAAATGGTGTACTTGCAGTTGATTTCTTCCCAGTTATGTTAGGAACTGCTTATGGTAATAAAGGTGTTAAACCATTACTTGATGCAGTTATAGATTATTTACCAGCTCCAACAGATGTTGAATCAATCAAAGGAACTGATATGAATGGTGATCCAATTGAAAGACATCCTTCAGATTCAGAACCATTCAGTGCATTAGCGTTTAAGGTTATGACTGATCCATTCGTTGGTAAATTAACATTCTTCAGAGTTTACTCAGGACACTTAACTAGTGGTTCATATGTATTAAACTCAAGTAAAGATGTTAGAGAAAGAGTTGGACGTATCTTATTAATGCATGCTAATAACAGAACTGAAATCTCTGAAGTATTTACTGGAGATATCGCTGCTGCAGTTGGATTAAAAGATACAACTACTGGAAATACATTATGTGATGAAAAGAAACCATGTATTCTTGAATCAATGGAATTCCCAGAACCAGTTATTGAATTAACTGTTGAACCAAAATCAAAAGCTGACCAAGAAAAAATGGGTATAGCATTACAAAAACTTGCTGAAGAAGATCCAACATTCAGAGCAAGTACTAATGCTGAAACTGGTCAAACTATTATCGCTGGTATGGGTGAATTACACTTAGATATCATCGTTGATAGAATGAGAAGAGAATTTAACGTTGAATGTAACGTAGGTGCTCCACAAGTTGCTTATAGAGAAACTATTACTATGGCAGGAGATTGTGAAGGTAAATATATTAAACAATCTGGTGGTCGTGGACAATACGGACATGTTGTTATTAATTTTGAACCAAATCCTGGTAAAGGATATGAATTTGTTGATGCAGTTGTTGGTGGAGTTGTTCCAAGAGAATATATTCCAGTAACAGATAAAGGATTACAAGAAGCTATGGAAACTGGTATTTTAGCTGGTTACCCAATGATCGATGTTAAAGCTACATTACATGATGGATCTTACCATGAAGTAGACTCATCTGAAATGGCATTTAAGGTTGCTGCTTCACTTGCTTTAAAAGAAGCTAAGAATAAATGTAAACCTGTATTACTAGAACCTATAATGGATGTTGCTATAGTTGTTCCTGAAGAATATCTTGGTAACGTTATGGGAGATATTACTGCTAGACGTGGAAAACCAATGGGTCAAGAATCTATGGGTAATGCTTTAAGAATTAGAGCAATGGTTCCACTTTCAGAAATGTTTGGTTATGTTACTAACTTAAGAAGTAACACACAAGGTAGAGGAACTTACCAAATGCAATTCGATCATTACGAAGAAGTTCCAAAGAATATAACTGAAGAAATAATAAAGAAAAACACTAAAAATTAATGGTTTACATTAATTTTTGGTGTAAATACTTGATATTTTTTCACAAATAAGATAAAATAATTTTGACATTAAAGGAGGAAATAAAATGGCAAAAGAAAAATTTAATCGTTCAAAACCACATGTTAACATTGGTACAATTGGACACGTTGACCATGGTAAAACAACTTTAACTGCTGCTATCTCTAAGAGACAATCAGAAAAAGGTTTAGGTCAATTTAAAGATTATGCACAAATAGATGGTACACCTGAAGAACAAGCAAGAGGTATCACTATTAATACTGCACATATCGAATATGAAACAGATAAGAGACACTATGCACACGTAGACTGCCCAGGACACGCTGACTATGTTAAAAACATGATCACTGGTGCTGCTCAAATGGACGGAGCTATCCTAGTTATAGCTGCTACTGATGGTGCTATGGCTCAAACAAGAGAACACATCTTACTAGCTCACCAAGTTGGTGTACCTAGAATAGTTGTATTCATCAACAAATGTGATATGGTTGATGATCCAGAAATGTTAGAATTAATCGAAATGGACGTTAGAGAATTATTAACTAAATATGGTTATGATGGTGATAACACTCCATTCGTATATGGTTCTGCATTAAAAGCTCTAGAAGGAGATCCAAAATATGTTGAAAAAATCGATGAATTAATGAACGTTATCGATGAATATATTCCAACTCCAGAAAGAGATGTTGATAAACCATTCTTAATGAGTATCGAAGACGTATTCACTATCACTGGACGTGGTACAGTTGTTACTGGACGTGTTGAAAGAGGTAGATTAAACGTTAACGATGAAGTTGAAATAGTAGGTATCAAACCAACTCAAAAAACAGTTGCTACTGGTATTGAAATGTTCAGAAAACAATTAGACTACGCTGAAGCTGGAGATAACGCTGGAGTTTTACTTCGTGGTATCAACAGAGAAGACGTTGAAAGAGGACAAGTTCTTGCTAAACCAGGAACAGTTACTCCACATACTAAATTCGAATGTGCTGTTTACGTATTAAGTAAAGATGAAGGTGGTAGACATACTCCATTCTTCACTAACTACAGACCACAATTCTATTTCAGAACTACAGACGTAACTGGTACAGTTACATTACCTGCAGGAACTGAAATGGTTATGCCTGGTGATAACGTAAATATGTCAGTAGAATTAATAGCTCCAATTGCCTTAGAAGAAGGTACTGAATTCTCAATCAGAGAAGGCGGAAGAACAGTTGGTGCTGGTAAAGTTACTAAGATTGATAAATAATTAGTAAATAAATAAAAGTGATTCATTGAATCACTTTTTTTATACATAAAAAAACCAGTGTTTTATAACACTGGTGTATTTAACCAATCAAGTATTGGACTTAATTTATCATGGATTTGTTTCTTTCCTTTATCCACAGTTAAAGTGAATTCTCCAAGATATTCCTCTATATGAGCATTAAATCCTAATTTAAATCTAGTAAGACCAGTAAGATCATTTTCATGTTCAAAATCTCCTGAGATACCATTTAAATTAAATTTATTATATCCTTCTTGGTGATATTTTTCCATTATTTGGTATAACATTAAGTGTGTAGAACAATAATCTTTAAATTCTTTATCATATCCAAATATTAGGAAGAATATTTCTTTATTATATTTAATAACAGCAGCACCACCTATTATTTTTCCTTCTGGATATTGTTTAAATAGATTAGTTGCTTTTATTATATTTTGTTTATAGTTATTTAATAATTTATCTGAATGCTCTTTTCTTTTTAATATATTATTTCTTGAATTAAAATTACTGTTACTTAATAATTCTTCGTTTATATCTGTGTTAATTGCTTCTTCTTTTTCATAAGCATCTTTAGCTTTTTCTACGAATTTAGCAGTATTTAAATTAGCTAAATATATATCAAACATATTTTCTTTACCAAATATTTCATACATATCTAGGTAATAATTGAATTTTCTTGTATGTTTTTCTTCAACAAATTCATAGAAAGTTCTTATACTTTCAGGACTTCCTTCATATATTTCAACCCCTAAATTAATAGCTTTTCTTATTTTGTTTCTTATTTCTTTATTAAATTTATAAAACATATTATCTTCAGGATTAAACATTGCTACTGCATTCCATCTAGGTTTTATATTTTCAAAGTTTAAGTTGAAACCTGTATGTTCATAGCCCAAATCTATTAATGCATTATATATATTTGTATTATCTACACCAGGAATTATATTTCCTTTATTATCTCTTGATTTATATATTAGTATTGGATCTAGAGTAATATACATAAAGTTTCTTTTCTTTAAGAATTCTACTATTAAACTAGAGAATGTTTTAACTAATTCTATATTTTTAAAATCAATTAGATATCCTCTTGGACAATATCCCCATTTAAACCCTAAAGCACCTCTTTTAACAAGTATTAGAGTAGCAGCTACTATATTACCAGTATCATCTTCTAATCCTAGATAATAGTCATTAAATTGGTGTCTATTCATAAGCATTCCATATTCTTCAGTTTGATAGAAGTTTCTATATGGAAAGTTCTGTTCAAATGCTTTGAATTGTTCTGCTTGTAATTCAACTATTTTCATGATATCACTCCATAATAATTATATCATATTAGATTGTAAAATATAATAAATAATTAAAAAAGTAGTAAAAAAATAGTATAATATATATGAAAGGGTAAGTTATGAGTAAGATAAAAGATATAAAAGCTAGAGAAATATTAGATTCTAGAGGAAATCCTACAGTAGAAGTAGATGTAATATTAGAAAATGGTATATTAGGAAGAGCTAGTGTACCAAGTGGAGCTTCTACTGGCGAAAGAGAAATGCTAGAATTAAGAGATAAAGATAATAGATATAATGGACTAGGAGTATTAAAAGCAGTATCTAATGTTAATGATATTATTAAACCTGTTTTAATAGGCTTTGATACTGATAAACAAAAAGAATTAGATTATAAACTAATTGAATTAGATGGTACTCCTAATAAATCTAAATTAGGAGCTAATGCAATACTTGGAGTATCTATGGCATATTTAAAAGCATGTGCATTAGATCAAAATAAACCTTTATATAAATATGTTAATGAAAGATATGGGAATGAACTTAGTTTACCTGTTCCTATGATGAATATACTAAATGGCGGAGCACATGCTGATAATAGTTTAGACTTTCAAGAGTTTATGATTATGCCAAAAGCAAATAATGTTAAAGAAAGAATAAGAATAGGTTCAGAAGTATTCCACAGTTTAAAGAAAGTATTAAAGGAAAAAGGATTAGTTACTTCAGTGGGTGATGAAGGAGGATTTGCTCCAAATGTAAAAGATAATAATGAAGCTTTTGATTTAATAATAGAAGGAATCACTAGGGCAGGTTATAAAGCAGGAGTAGATGTATTCTTAGGAATAGATGTAGCAGCATCTGAATTCTATAAAGATGGAATTTATTATTTTGATAATAAAGAAATGACTACAAAGGAATTAATTGAATATTATAAAGAATTAGTATCTAAATATCCAATTGTATCTATTGAAGACCCAGTAGATGAAAATGATTGGGTAGGATTTAGCCTATTAACAAAAGAAATAGGAAATAGAATTCAATTAGTAGGAGATGATCTATTTACTACTAATAAAGAATATTTACAAAAAGGTATAGATATGAAAGCAGGTAATGCTATTTTATTAAAAGTAAATCAAATAGGTACTATTACTGAAACAATAGAAACTATTGAACTTGCTAAAGCAAATAATTATAAAACTATTATTTCTCATAGAAGTGGAGAAACAGAAGATACAACTATAGCAGATTTAGCAGTAGGTCTTAATTTAGGGCAAATTAAAACAGGTTCTTTGTCTAGAACTGATAGAATATGCAAATATAATGAATTAATAAGGATAGAAGAAGAAATTTAGTATTTTATTTTTAATTAAAATATGATAAAATACTATTATTGACTGGAGGAAAACATGGAAGTAGTATTATTAGTTATATCAGTTTTATTAATAACTGTTGTATTATTACAAAGTGATAAATCAGAATCAGTTTCTAATGTTTTATTAGGAGCATCTTCAGATTTATTTAAGAATAGAAAAGAAAGAGGATTTGAATTATTTTTAAGTAGATTTACTCTAGGACTTGGAATTCTATTCTTTGTAATATGTTTAATTATGTCACTTTTATAAAATAAGAACTTTTAGTTCTTTTTTTTATGTTATAATGAAGATGGTGGTATTATGCGAGAAATGGTATTAGAAATATTAAAAAATAGTGAAAAAGCATTAGATACTATAGAGATAACTAATTCTTTAGGATTTAAAGAAGTAAATGAAATTACTTCTCTTTTGGATGTTTTAAATTCTTTAGAAGAAGAAGGAATAATATATAAAACTAGAAAAGATAAATATATGATGTTTGAAGATAGTCATTTATTAAAAGGAAAACTATCTGTTAATAAAAGAGGATTTGGTTTTGTATCAGTAGAAGGTATAACTGATGATTATTATATAGATGAAGCTAATTTAAATGGTGCTTTAAATAATGATTATGTTGTAATTGAAGAATTAAATAATACTGGTAAAAAGACTGAAGCAAGAGTAGTAAAAGTATTAAGAAAAGGTAATGATTTAGTAGTAGGAGAATTCCAATATAGAAATAATAAACCATATCTTAAATTAGATGATAATAAATTAAAAATAGATGTAATAATAGATGAAAAAGATTTAGAAGATTTAATACCTGGTCATAAATTACTTGTATCCTTAAAGAGAGAATTATCAAAAAACAAATATCTAGGTTCGGTGGAGAAAATAATTGGTCATAAGAATGATCCAGGAGTAGATATCTTATCAATAGCGTATAAATATCAAATAAATGATACATTTAATGATAGTATTATCGAAGAAGTTAATAATATGCCATCTGAAGTTAGAGAATCTGATAAAAAAGGCAGAAGAGATTTAACTAATGAAGTTATATTTACAATAGATGGTGATGATACTAAAGATATAGATGATGCTATTAGTATAGAGAAAAAAGATAGTAATTATATACTTGGAGTACATATAGCAGATGTATCTTATTATGTTACTGAAGATACATTAACATTTAAAGAAGCATATGATAGAGGTACATCAGTATATTTATGTGATACTGTTATACCTATGCTTCCACATAAATTAAGTAATGGAATATGTTCACTTAATCCAGGAGTTGAAAGACTTGCAGTGTCTTGCGTAATGGAAATAAATGATAAAGGTAAAGTAGTAGATTATGAAATATTCCCTAGCATTATTAAATCTAGAAAACAAATGACATATAAAAATGTTAATAAGGTATTTGATGGAGAAACGCCAGAAGATTATAAAGAATTTGAAGATAAATTAAAATTAATGTTAGAATTATCTTCTATTCTTAGAAAAGATAAATTATCTAGAGGATATCTTGATTTTGATGTAGCTGAACCAAAGATTATTCAAGATGAAAAAGGAAAAGCAATAGATGTTAAAGTTAGAGAAAGAGGCAAAGGAGAAAACTTAATCGAAGACTTTATGATTATTGCTAATGAAACAGTAGCATCTCATTTATTTAATCTTCATTATCCATCAGTATATAGAATTCATGAAGTACCTGATGATAAAAAGATTAAAGAATTCTTAAATCAAATATCTGCTTTAGGAATAAATGTTAAAGGAGACAGAAAATTTGATAATCCTTTATCACTTAGAAAGATAATTGATCAATTAAAGACAAGAGATGACTTTGATATATTATCAAGTATGCTACTTAGATGCATGCAAAAAGCTGAATATAGAAGTGAAAATCTAGGACACTATGGACTTGCTAGTAGATGTTATACACATTTTACTTCTCCAATTAGAAGATTTCCTGATACTACACTTCATACATTACTTAGAAAGTATTTATTTAATGAACCTAGTCCTAATGAATTAAATAAATTAATTGATGAATATGAATCTAAATTACCAGAAATATGTGCTCATTCTTCATTAAAAGAAAGAAATGCTATTGAATGTGAAAGAGATGTTGATGACATGAAAATGGCTGAATATATGGAAGATCATATTGGAGAAGAATTTGAAGGTGTAATTGATGGTATAATGAATTTCGGTATGTTTATTCAATTACCAAATTTAATTGAAGGATTAGTTAAAGTAGAATCTATTAAAGATGATTATTATTTCTTTGATGAAGAATTAAATATGTTAATAGGTAAGAATCATAAAAAGAAATTTAAGTTAGGAGACAAAGTTAAAGTTAAAGCAATCGCAGCATCTAAAGATACTAGCACAATAGACTTTGTTTTAGTGGGGTAATTATGGAAATATTAAATAGAAAAGCAAGATATGATTATGAAATATCTGATACCTATGAAGTAGGTATAGTATTAACAGGTAATGAAATTAAATCTGTTAGAAAAGGATCAGTTAATCTTAAAGATAGTTATATCATAATTAAAAATAGTGAAGCATATATATTAAATATGCATATAACTAATTATGATAAAGCAGTATTTAAAGAAGAAGAAACAAGAACTAGAAAATTACTTCTTCATAAAGATGAGATTCTTAAAATAAATGATAAAGTATCTATAAAAGGGTTTACTTTAGTACCACTTAGATTATATTTTAAGAATGGTAAAGCTAAACTAGAAATAGGAGTAGCTAAAGGTAAACATACTTATGATAAGAAAGAATCTATTAAAGAAAGAGATATTAAAAGAGATACTGATAAAGCTTTAAAAGGAAAGTATTAATTTGACTTTTCTTTTATTTTGCATATAATTATATGCACGGGGCTGTATTTGGTTTCGACAGGGAAATTAAGTACTGAACTGCAGGTAGAAGTGACGCTTTAAGTCTAAAAAACAATAAACGCAAAAAATTTCAAAAATGCAGTTGCTTCGCTATTTAGCGTTAAAGCTTTTGCCTAATTATTAGGAATTGCATACTTTCTTATTACTTTTTCTTGCGAAGTAATTAGAAGGTTCGATTTAGCAAGATATATTATTATATTTCCTTAGTATAATAAAGAAATTTATAAGGATTATTAATTTATAGATTGTTAGTTATTTTTATAAATTAAGACATTTACTAACTAACTAAACCTGTAGACGTTCTTTATAAGATTTTCTTGGACAGGAGTTCAACTCTCCTCAGCTCCACCAAATAGAGATTAAAAGACCTAATGGTCTTTTTTTGTTGTAATAAACATATTTATACAGTAAAAGACATGCATTGGTAAACAAATGCTTGACACTCTACATATAAGTTTTCTTTTTCTTTAAAAAAAAATGATATAATATTTATAAGGAGGAAGAAATGAAAGTCTTAAAAGAATACAATACTTGCCAACTAATTGAACGTTATAATAAACCGTATATTAGATTTATAGGAGGAATGCAAGATAGCATGGTTTGTGAGTTCCCTATAACAAAAGAACAAGCGGATCAAGCAATTGAAAACCCAAGTTTAATAGACAAATATATTTCAGAAGAAAATAAGAAAGTAGAATGGACTGCGGAAAGTTTCTATGAAATTGGAATAACTGAATATATTGTTAATGCGTTAAATAACAGTGAAGAATATGCAAAGAAGGCGTATGAAAAATTATCTAAATATGAGGATATAAGGAATGAATTCTATTACTATGTTATGAACGAAGAATTCCCAAAGGAACAAGCAATAAGTGTTGAAGGATATACAGCAGAGAATTTATGTGAAACAACTAGACTTAATCCGCTTGGCGCATATAATTATCTTATATATTTGCGTGAAGAACCAGAGGAAGCTTTGGAAGAACTAAAAAAAGGATTACCAATTAAATAAAAAAGACCTAAATGGTCTTTTTTTGTTATGATAAATATTTGATAAAAAAATAAAAATATATGTTATAATAAATAACTAAACAAGGAGATTCTAATATGAGTATAGAGGAATTTTTAAAACAATTTAATGATATAATTCCATTTAGTTTTAATTTAAGAGTCGGTGGGGCAAGAACAAATTTAATTAAAACTGATGATGAACATAAGTCGTATAACAATTTCAAAGGAAGAATGTATCCGTTTTATAAAAAAGATATAACTGGAGTAACCACTGAATGGGTTCCACTTGAAGAAATTGATGCACACCTTGATTTAATAATAACATGCCCTTATCCGCATACAATTAAATGGGAAGAGTGCCCTAAATCAACTAAAAAGAGTTCTCAACATTTTGTAGTAAGAATATTAACTGATGAGGATAGACAAGTTGGATTTATAATGCTTGATTTAAATAAAGCTGGTGATATTGATAGTAAGTATTGTTCTTATTACAATGAAAATGGAACTCATAACATTTCACATTCAGTTGATTATAGTTTTGATCGAGAAACTAAAAAAATGGTAAAAGATAAAGAAAGATTGACTTTTACTTCTATAAATTTAGAAGAAAAAATAGAAGAAGAAGTGACTTTTTATAGAAAAAATGGAGTTTTAACATGCGTAACTATTAGTAAACATCCTTTAAGAAATAGTGCATATGTAAGTCTACTATGGCATGAAGATGAAGTAGAGAGAAATCAAATTTTCTTTTCGAGATATTATAATGATGCCCCTATTAAATCTGGAACTTATATTGCTAGTGATTCTGCACATCATGTTATAATTGGTGATTATCAGAATAGACTTGAAACAATAGAAAATTTAGAAACAAGATTGGAAGATGAAAAAGATCCTAAGCCATACATGAGACAAAGTGATTTTGATAGAATAAGAGATAAGATTAAAGATTTAAAAGATCCTGAAAATGATATGTTTTCTGGTTTTGTAGGAGAACTTATTGGAAACACAATTATTAAAGATGGCTCTAAAGAGATACTAGTTTTTGAAACTTTAAAGGATGGATATCATTACTTTACTAGTCTTGATGTCACTGGTTTAGATGCTTTTAATTATGATATGTATGATGAATACCATAATAGTCCATTATATTTTGAAGCAATGAAAAATACTCCAAAAATACCAATGTTTAGAACAAGAGTTACTGAGGAAGAAGAAGTATTAGTTCCTTTTGGAGATCAAATTACCGAAGAAGAAACTAAAAATTATGAATGGTTTAAATCTTACTGTACTGAAGGTTTGGCTGATATTCAGGCATTGAAGCTTTCGACTTTTACTTTAGATAAATATGCTAAAAAAGAAGAAAAAAAGAAATTAATCAATGGAAGCAATAATGGAAATACTTTTCCATATAAAAGAAACTAAAAAATAGGTTTATTTATGAAGTAGCAATATTATTGCTACTTTTTTATTGTAATTAAATTTTGTTATGTTATAATAGTAAATTAAAGGTGATAATATGACACAACTATATGGAATAAAAGGCAGCTGGAACCCTGAAGGAAATATGGAATTTAATAAATATGATACTTGGTCAGGTAAAATACTTCTTGAATCAGATGGATGGTTTGAAGGAATAGTAAGAGATTTTGATGATAGTAATGATTCGTTTGTGTTTGGAGTACATATTCCTCATAGAGGTATAGAATTACACAAAATTAGTTCTTCAACTACTGATAAACCACTTTTATTTCACGGACTTTTAAAAACGTCTGAAGATATTTTGATTTCAGATGAAAAATATGAAGGATCATTTGAAGAAGATAATAGATTTGAAAGAAAATTTTTAGGATCTTCAATGATTGAATCTGAAGAAATATTTGATATGACTTTTCTTTGTGAGGCTAAAGATTTAGAAAAGGGAATTAAAAGATTTAAAGATGCAGTACCTCATGATATATTAGAAAATTATAGAAAAATAGTTGATAAGAGAACTAAGGCATGTGAGATGCTTTCAAGATATTTTGATGGTGAACCATATGATAAATATCTTACTGAAATGAATGGTCAATCATTTGGAGATGAATTAGTTGGATTTTTTGAAGATGCAAATGTAAGAAAAATTACATTAGAGGAACTTTATAAAGAAAAAAGATAAGTTTTAATAAGTAGCAGGAGGGTTTATGATAGAAATACCAAAAAAGATAAGTAGTATAATTGTTAGAGAGGATAGCCCTGGTTATGAAAATGGGAAAAGAACTGATTTCTATATCATAAATAAAGGAAAAAAAGATGAGACTGCAGTTGGTTATGAAGCTCCTAAGAAACATCTTCATAATGACTCTAATGTGATAGTAGAAGAAAGAACGAGATTTTTAAGCGGAATTAAACTAGTAAGATTTGATGATGGTAAATTTGGATATGTAAGAAGAAAAGGCAATGAAGTGTTATTCCAAAGATTCGATATCGCAACAAGTTTTAATAAATATGGATTCGCGATGGTTGCAAAAGATAATTTTGTAACATGGATGAATAAAGATTTTGAACTTTTAGATGCATGTGGAACATTTAGACATGTACTTACTCCAGAAGAATATAGTAAAAAATGTTCTAAAGAGATGGATGTAGAAATGTTTTATAGCAATCCATTATGCTACCAAGGATATTACCATGATAATGGCGCATGGAGAGAAGTATATGATTTCAGTAAAGGAGAAATACCATTATCAAGAGTAAAAGGAACTAGATTACAAAGGAGAGAACAAACTTCATATTTAGGAACAAATGGAAAATTACAAGTGTTCTATGAATATGATGGAAAGAAATTATCAAAAGAAAGTGAAGAATATTTTGCACATGGTACTGATTTTGATAGTGATGGACATGCTTATTTCCATAATGGTATGTTATTTGCAGAAGGATTCTTTATTAAATATGAAAATTTAAAAGGATGGCTTATAGAAAGAGGCTTTGCTGAAGAACTTAGAGAAGAAGTGGCAGATAAAAAGAAGAAAACTAAAAAACAAAGTTTAGTTTTATCTAGTACAGATGAAAGTTAGATTATTCTAACTTTTTTTATTAAATGTATTGACAAGTATACTTTGCATATGATATATTATAAGTACCAAGTGAACTTGGCAAGGAGGATTTATGAAAAAAGAAGAAATCTTAAAGAAAGCAAAAGAAGAAAATAAAAATAAGGACTATGCTTCAATAGCAATATCTAATAAAGGAGCAACTATAGCAGGACTTGTAATGATTATATTAGCCGCTGTATATTTTACTTATGAAATACTAACAGGTAAGGGAACTAACTATGCATTATATTCATTACTTGCTATTTATAATACTATTTTATATGGATATCAAGCTATTAAATCTAAAGAAAAAAGAGGATTACATATCTTTACTTCAGTAATTTGGGGAGTTCTTACTATCTTATTAGTTGTTTCTTATTTTATGGGTAAATAATATGAAATCAGAATTGATATTAAAAAATAATTTAAAAGAGGTAAGATCTAAAAAGAACTTATCACAACAAGATTTAGCAGATATGGTAGGAGTATCTAGAAATACTATTAGTTCTTTAGAAACAGGTCAATATGAACCCACTGCTAAACTTGCATATATCCTTGCAATAGCATTAGATATGAAATTTGAAGAATTATTCTATTTTTAGAATAATTTTTTTGATATAATGATATAGAGGTAATTTATGGGAAAGATAATAGTAGGTGGAGTTTTAAGAAGAGATAATAAGTATTTACTTGTTCAAGAAGCACAAGAAAACTGTAGAGGCAAATGGAATATACCTGCAGGGCATTTAGATCCAAATGAAACTATATTTGAAGGTGCTAAAAGAGAAATATTCGAAGAAAGTGGATTCAATGTAGAACTTACTGGAGTAGCATATATTGCTAATAGAGTAATGTCTAATGATGAATTTATAGGATTTGTATTTAGTACTGAAATATTAAGTGGAGAAATTAGAATTAATCCTTCAGAAATATTAGACATTAAATGGTTTACTTATGATGAAATAATGAATATGGGAGATGAACTTAGATCTAATGATCTAATTACAGAAGCAATTACTGCAGTAGAAAAAAATGAATTATTAGATATAGGAATAATTAAAATGATTAAATAGAACTGTCAGTTCTATTTTTATTTGCTTTTAAAAATAAAATAATATATAATATAGAGCTAATTGGAGGTAATGTTATGCCTATATTATATAATGTTAGAGGATATTGGAGAGAAAATAGAGGATCTACTTTCAAATCTAAAGATTATTGGGATGGAAAAATGCTTCTTCAAGATGATGGATGGTTTGAAGGTATGGCACATGATCCAGAAAGTTCTTATACAGGAGACAGATTTATATTTGGTGTATGTCATGAAACTGGTATAATGGAGATATACAAATTTTGTCCACTTGCTATTGCATCACCTTTTGTCTATAGCATATCACGTAGAGATGATGCTTTACGTGGAGACGTATTTTGGTTAAGAGATGAACATTTATATCCATTTGGAGATGCTTTAATTTCTCGTTCACAAGTTAATCCAGAAAGAGTAGATTTTAATTCTGAAATAAAAGAATTAGAAGAATCTATTAAAGAATATAAAGATGAAAAATTGGATGAACCACTTCAAGTTTGTTATGACAGAATAAAAAAAATAAAAGATTGTATTATAAAATTACGTGTTATTCGTGAAAAAGGTCATTTAATTAGTTTTGAAGATAGTAAAGAATTATTTGACAAATTTGAATCAATTTATACAAATTCTGATACATCATTAGCAAACTCTCTTTTAAAAAGTTACAAAAGGGATTTAAATAAATTAATATTAGACCGTAGTACTCTTCCTCCAGAAACAACAGATTTACCATTTGAAATATAAAATACGAATTTATTCGTATTTTTTTTATTTATTATGTTAAAATATTTAAGTGAGGTAAATATGAAACATATAAAGAAGATATTAATATTACTTATTTTATTTATTCCACTTAATGTATTTGCATTATCTGATAATGATATAAATATTAATTCTAAGAATGCAATTGTAATAAATTTAAATACTAATGAAATTATATATGAAAAGAATAAAGATGAAACTATTAATATAGCAAGTATGCAAAAAATAATGACTACATTAGTAGGTATAGAAAAAATTAATAATATGGATGAATCTTTTGTAATACCTGATGGCATGTTTTCATCATTAGATCCTGAATTAATGGTAGTAGGTTTTTCATCAGGAGATAGATTAACATATAGAGATTTAATATATGGTACTATGCTTAAATCAGGGGCTGATGCAGCATATGCTTTAGCAGTATATATATCTGGTAGTGAAGAAAACTATGTAAGTTTAATGAATGAAAAGGCAAAAGAAATAGGGCTTAAAAATAGTTATTTTAAAAATACTACGGGTATGGATGAAGAAGGACAATATTCTAGTGTAAGTGATATAGCTAAATTATTTGAATATGCATTAAATAATAAAGAATTTAAAAAAGTAATTACTACAGAAGAATATACTACTTCAAATAATGATTTTAGTATAAAAGGACCTATTGCTGCAGCACATAAATTTGATATGCCATACTTTTTAGGAGGTAAAACAGGATATACTGATAATGCAGGTAAATGTTTAGCATCTTTCGGAGAAGATAATGGTGTTAAATTCCTAATAGTAACTGCTAATGCTGATCCTGATTTAGGAGAAAATATTAATTATTTAGATCATAAAACTATATATGAATATTTTATAAATAATTATTCTTTTAAAACTGTTCTTAGTAAAGGAGATAATATAGAAAAGATATATACTACTTTTGATGAAGAAGTAAATTTAACTTCAAATAAAGATGTAAAATTATATTTAAGTAATGATGTAGATTTAAAAGATATTAAAGTTTCTTATAAAGGAAAGAATGAATTAACTAGAAATATTAAAAAAGATGATAAGATAGGAGAATATATAATAGAATATGATGGAAATATTCTATATAGAGAAGATGCATTATCTCCAATTGATGTTAAATTTAAACTTAAAACTATACATAAAGTAATACTAGGTATAGTAATATTTTTAATATTATTAACTGTTTTAAAAAAGAAAAAAAGAAGAAGAAATAAAAAATATAAGTAAAATATTGAAAATTAATAATAAAAATGTTAAAATGTCTATAGAATAAAGAGAGAGGTTTTTAGTATGGATAAATTTTTAGAAAAAATAATGAATTTTATAAACGAAAATACAATGTTATTAATAATAATTTGTATATTCTTAATAGTAATATTAGTAATATATTTAATTGATAATACAATTAAAACAAAGAGATTAGAACAAGAAGAATTAGAAAAGAAGAATAATCCTTCACCAGAAGTTCCTGAAACTACTGTTGAAGAAGTTCCTGCTCCTGTAGTTGAAGAAGTTGCAGAAGTAGCTCCAGTAGTTCCTGTAGTAGAAACTCCTGTTGAAGAACCAAAAGTAGAAGAAGATTATACTATTCCACAAGAACCAGTAATTGATTCTAGTATAGAAGATTTATTAAATAAAGATTATTCTGGTAATAATGAAATAGTTAATAATATTCCTGAAGAAATAAAAGAAGAACCAGTTACTCCTGTAGTAGAAACTCCTAAGAGTAAATATAATAATGATAAGAAATTATCTGATATATTTGGTAAAAAGGAAGAACCAAAAATTAAAAATATAGAAACTACTCAAGACTTTTCTGATGAATTAGATAGAATATTAAAAAAATTAAATGAAGATGCAAAAAATAGTCCAGCATTAGAAGAAACTAGTGATTATACAAATATGTTTTAAAAAAGAAGTTTTATAACTTCTTTTTTTATGTTAAAATAATTGTGGTTAGGAAATAATAAAATGTTATATATAGTAAAAAACAATGGAAAATTCATGCTTAATGCAAAAGATATAGAGACAATAAAGAAATATGGTGGAGAAAAGGCTGAAATAGTATATTCCTGGGATGAGAATAATCAAAGGGAAGCTTTAAAAGATTTCTTTTCAAAACCTAAACTAGATGAAGGCACATTGGAATTATGTGCAGTAGCAGATGTAGATATAAAAAATATGCGTGAATATATAGATTCTTATTATAGAGATAGAAGTTCTATGATTGAAATGTTACATGATGTAGAAGCTATATCTCCTGAAGAAGAAAAAGAATTAACTGAATTAAGTGAAAAATCTAAAGAAAAACAATTAGATTTATTAGTTGAATGTTATGCACATAATCCATTAGATAAAACTAAAAAAAGATAGGTGATAATATGAATGAAAAATTTAAATTAGTTTCTAATTATGAACCTAAAGGAGATCAACCTTCAGCAATAGCTAAATTAGTAGAAGGTATTAATTCTGGTAAAAAAGAGCAAGTATTACTTGGAGCTACTGGTACTGGAAAAACTTTTACTATTGCAAACGTAATTAAAGAGGTAAATAAGCCTACTTTAGTCTTAGCACATAATAAGACACTAGCAGGGCAATTATATAGTGAATTAAAGGAATTATTCCCTGAAAATAGAGTAGAATACTTTGTATCATACTATGATTATTATCAACCAGAAGCATATGTACCATCTTCTGATACATATATAGAAAAAGATGCTTCAATTAATGACGAAATAGATGAATTAAGACATAGTGCTACTTCATCATTAATATCTAGAAATGATGTTATAGTAGTAGCATCTGTTTCTTGTATATATGGTTTAGGAGATAAAGAAGATTATATAGAGGGTACTTTAACTTTAAGAGTTGGAGAAACTATAGAAAAAGATGAAATATTAAAGAAATTAGTAGATATCCTTTATGAAAGAAATGATATGGACCTAGTAAGAGGTACATTTAGATCTAAAGGAGATACTATTGAAGTAGTTCCTGCTTATTCTAAAACTAAAGGTTATAGAATAGAATTATTTGGTGATGAAATAGAAGCTATTCTAGAATTTGATACAGTAACAGGATCTATTATAGAAAGAAAGAAAACTATTACTATATTTGCAGCATCTCACTTTGTTACTACTGAAGATAAATTAAAAAGAGCAATTGAAACTATAAAAGGAGAATTACAGGAAAGATTAGAATACTTTAAAAAGAATAATAAACTTCTTGAACTTCAAAGATTAAGTGAGAGAACTAATTATGATTTAGAATTACTTTCTGAAACAGGATTCTGTAAGGGTATAGAGAACTATTCTAGACACTTAACTGGTAGGAAGGCGGGAGAAGCACCACCCACATTAATAGATTTCTTCCCTAAAGATTTCTTATTAGTAGTAGATGAATCTCATGTAACACTTCCACAAGTTCGTGCTAT
>JAEEGK010000887.1_pt1 | contig 75191 bp, 76 predicted proteins | sample 8958771 | NCBI WGS metagenome assembly JAEEGK01 (sample SAMN16246547, study PRJNA631951) | gut metagenome | biome: gut microbiome; feature: rumen; material: SC-attached | host: Bos | place: Iran: Karaj | collected 2018-10
ATTATGAAAATTACTACGGACATTATAAGAATATATTGGAAGAATTTAAGCAAGATAAGCCGGATAATAATGATTCCGACAGCACTCCTGTAAATGATGATTATGATTTTGTCGCATTTTCAAAGCTCCGCATTGATTTTGAGTATATCGTTGAGCTTCTGCAGGGTTTTGTCGATTCACTGGATCAGTCTGAAGATGATTTTGACGAAGTTGATTTTGAAAGAAAACTTGCATTTATCAGGGAAATGGTAAAAGAATATGCGCAGACAAATCCAAGGCTTGGAGATATCATTGTTCAGGTCCTTGATGAGATTGAAAACGAGAAAGATATCTATGTCGGAAAAGATATCTCTGTGATAATAAATGAAATGCGATATTCTGCTGTTGATAAGGAGATAAAGGCATTCTCAGACAAATGGCTCATCCCTTTTGAAGATGTAAAATACGAAGCATATAACTTCAAAAACGGCGAAATGTCCAATGAAAACAACTTTAAAGAAAAAGCTGATTACACAGCATATAAAGAAGCAACAGCAGGAGCTCTTCCAAAGTTTAAGTTCAGAACGGCACTGATCGATGATTTTAAGAATAATCTGATGCTGGAAATAGCGGAACTATTATAAATGGTGGAGAATTGCAAAAAATCATCAAAAGGAGACCAGCAATCATGTCAAAAGCCAGGATTAAGAAAATAATACGTACTGCAATTGAAGATAAAATGTCACTAAAAGACCTTCTGAATGCAATAGGGAGTAGTAAGCCTCTTTCTAAAGAGAACGTAGAAGAAATAATCGATCGTAAAAATGATCAGCAGTTAAGTGATTTATTTGCAAATGTTCCAAAAGAAGATTTGTTTGCCTATGGCAAAATGAAGGAACCGACAGAGAAAGGCTTTCTTAGTTTTAAAAAGATAAATATGATATATAGGTCTAGGCAAAATGATAAAAATAACTACACGTAAAACGGATATGTGCAAATATTAAAGTGAAAGTCATAGAAGGTGTTGCAATGAATTGGAATAAACAACGACAAATAATTATGAAGCAAGAAATTTCTATTATCGTTATTTCAATATTACTTATAGCTTTTGGATTTTTCGCAGAATGGCAAGTAGCACACGGAATAATCTTTTTAGTTGTAAGAGATTTATCTAGTATGTCTTTGACACTTTTACAAATACAAGCATCTATTACAACTTTGACACTTGCAATTATTGCTTTGCTTTCAGGTACTATTTCAGATTCATATATGGGCGTTTCCATTTGTCAATTCTTTTTGCATAAGAGAGCCCAACTTTTAAAGCAAAAATATCTTATTATTACTGAATTTGTATTACTATTTATTAACGTTTGGAGTCACCTTGTAGCAAAATATAATATTGTTATAGCTATTTTTACAATTTCATTGATTTTGATATTGTATGCTATTCTTGAAATCTTCTGGGTATTTCATGGAAAAAAAAATATCTGTGAAGAGATTGAATCATATATAATTTATTCCTTTAAAAATGAAAAAGACATCCTGGTAGGAGAAAATTTTATTTCTGATTGGAAAGTGCATGCATCTTCACAGTCACAGGAAGAATATGAACATTATCGAGATTTGACAACCGATTTTATTATAAAAATGGTTTTATATGATAAATGTATTGATGAAGGAAATCGTTTGATTGAGAATATAATAAAATTTTTCTTTCAAAATGAATCTATTAGTTGCAAATTAAAAGGTATCATGTTTATTGATTATTTTTATGAACAACTATACAGGAATATATCTCAACATACGGATATTACTTTTAATTTAGAAAAACCATTTTTGCTTATATCAAGAGTGTCTAGAGAATTTGTTGATGCCCTTGACTTTATAGAACCGGAGGCTATCGAAAACAGCATTAATTTAGATCGCTTTTTTGATAAAACTCTAATAGTATCTTCACTATTAGCTCATGAAGATAAAAATGGAGAGATATCTTCATTATATAGCCTTGCCATCTATCTTGGAACATATATAACCAAGCAAAAACAAAAAGGTAAGTTGATAGACTCTAGCTACTGGGAACGAATTTGTCTTTGCAAAAAATATTTTTTGGGTATGAAAAATATATCAAAGGCAAAAGAAAAAAGTATAAAACAGTCTGTTATAATGTATAAATTTAATGCTTGTTATGGTTTTATACTCAATGGACAGATTTCTTTTGTTAAAAATGCAATATTTCTTGATAGCATAAGAAATATCTACAGAATTGATGATAAGGATCTAGTTCTGTTACCAATGCTGGTTCACTGCTATATGTTTTATTTAGCATACCGTGAATCAAAGGATTGTATTGATGAAGAACTACAAGGACATATAAAGAACGCTCTGTTAGATACAGGGGTAATAAATTCTATTACACATTTTTATTTTAAGCTTTCGAATAATGTTGGAATTCTTGAAGATAATATCGGTGATGAAATAGAAGATATATTACAACACTATGATACATTATTCCCAAAACATGGTAATGGTAAGACGGTTACAATGAGTACCGCTGTTCAGGATTATTTTTTGTATGTGTCATTGCTACTTGATATGTATTCAACTCATAGACAAGGACTTAATCTCTTAAATATAAGAAAATATTATTTTTATTTGCGTGATTCTGACAACCATAGATTGCGTTCGTGTATTGAGAATATGCATCCGTTATTCTTTTCAGAATCTAATTCCCATAATAATACAAGAACAGATAGTATGCTTTTTTCATTCAGTCAAAAAATGACAGAGAGATATAAAACTCATTTTTTAAATGAGGCAAAAATTACTCAGCAAAAATATGATAACGAAAAGGTACAGGAGGAGGCTATAATACAGATAAACGATACTATTCGAGAAGAGTTTAATTATATTTTCAATAGTCTTAACGCTCCGTGCGAAAATATGAAAACGTACAATAAGGAAAAAACAATAAAAATAACAACTTGCACAGAATTCATTAACGAACAAAATAATATAAATTTAGCAAGGCATGTGGCTGGGGACTTTACAAGCTGGATTATATGTGAATTAGCTTCAATTTTAAAAATTAAGATTCAAGAGCAAAATGAAGTTTTCAATGATTATGATTCATTTAAGGCTTTTTTGGATCAGTATTCTTTATTACTTGGAGCAAAAAACGTATTCGATTATCCTAATTATTTCTCAAGATATTCGACATATTCTTCTTTTTTAAAAAATAAAGATTGTAGATTTGCTGAAGAAAGTAGTATTGGGATAGCCTTTAACAACAATGATTTATTTGTTTTGCCAAAAGATATTTCGGTAAAAATATATCAACCAACTCCTGAAGAAATGGGATTTAAAAGCGAGAATGAAAAAGGATTATATTCATATAAGACAAAAGAAGGAATACAACTTAATTTTGAAAAAGAAGAATTAGATAATCTAATCCCTAACGAGCACAAAATTATTGAAATAAGTGTTAACGTTACATTAGGTGCAAATATAAATGAAATTTATCCAGCAATTATAACTGATAAAAAGTAAGCACAAAATTTTTTGGTGGATTTAAGAATCCTCATAAATACTACATATAATCTGAACAATAGACCATATTTTAGTGTCACATTTGTGTTGCCAAATTGAACCAGCAGACAACATTTTGGTGTTTGTCAAAGATAAAGTAATCATCAAAGGCACTTCTTAGTAGGAGTTTTAATGTTAGATAATATAGAAGTTTTTACACAAAGCAGCATAAGAATTAAAAATGCTTACAGCACGATCTATTTAGATCCATTTCGGTTAAAGGAAGAACCTCATGATGCAGACTATGTGTTTATCACACATCCTCATTATGATCATTTTTCCATTGAAGAGATTAAAAAGGTCATTAAGAGAGAAACAATTATGATTGTTCCGGAAAAAATGGAAGATGACGCAAGCGAACTGCGACCAGAAGTTAAGGATATTGTTGCTGTGAAGCCGGGAATCTATAAGGAGATAAATGGACTTGAAATTGAGACCGTTCCTGCATATAACTCCATAAAGCCTTTTCATCCTAAACGAGCAGAATGGCTTGGTTATATCCTAAGAATAGATAATAAGCGAATATATATTTCAGGAGATACCGGTGCGACAAAAGATGCAAGACAGGTAAAGTGTGACATTGCTCTGATTCCAATAGGCGGGACTTATACTATGGATGTAAAGAAAGCGGCTGAGCTTATAAATCTTATAAGACCAGAATACGCGATTCCTACTCACTATGGCAGCTCAGTTGGAAATAAGACTGATGGACAGACTTTTGCATCATTGGTAAAAAAACCGATAAAGGTAATTGAGAAAATACAGTATTTTGAGTAATAGTTGTACATCCACATTAAGAAGCGTGTCTGACCATAAAATTATTAGTAACTTCAATTACAAACACAAGGATTATCTATGGTATAACCGAGGAATCATAAATGATAAAAATTGTAACAGCCGAACACTATTCATTGATTACATCGTTGTTCGAAGAAGCAACGGAGAATATCAAAATCATTAGTCCATTTCTTTCAAAGAAAATGGCTGAATTATTGTGCAAAGCTGCGCTTAAGGGCGTGGAGTGTTCATTTATCACTAGATTCTATTTACAAGATTTTATTGATGGCTCCAATACGCTTGAAGGTTTACAGAACATGTTGGATGCTGGAGTTAAGCTTTATGCACTAATTGGATTACACACTAAACTTTATTTATTTGATAGTAAGGATGCGATTGTTGGAAGCGCCAATTTTACAGAAGGTGGTTTTGTCAGAAACATCGAACTTTCAGTTCATTTAGAAGATGAACCTGCCATAGATACACTTCAAGAGTATTTTGATGAAATCGTAAGTAAAGTTGGAAAAGCCAATGATGGGATAATAACTCAAAATATGCTTGATGATTATAAGGAAAGATGTAAAAAGAATAATGGTAATAGAGCCCAATTAGCTGGAGGAACAAAAGTAACTGCAGTTATTAGAGGAGCGGCGCTTGATAGAATTTCTAGGAACTTAAAGGAGAACAGCAACGCGGTATATGATGAAATAGAAGCGAATACGAAAGAAAGGCTGTCTGATCCGGTTTACTCTGCTCTTGGCGGTAAGATGGAAGCAGCTTCTCACAAGGTGTTAAAAAATATTATTTTGAAATTTTCTGGATCCGCAAAAAGAAGGGCTAATGGAAATGAACAGATGCCTATTCGCCCTTTTATAGATGATGGAAAAACAATTTTTATTACTAACTTTTCTGAAGCCAAAAAGAATAGTGCCAAAACAGTAGAAGAAGGCGATGAGACATTCTTTTGTGTGCATTCTTATGATAAGAATGGTAAAAGTTGCCCGCTTATAGTTGGTAAAGGCTTTCTAAGAAAGTATAACAGCAATAATGACGCACGCGATAAGGGATGGGTAAAAGAGGATGAATCGCTCGCAGAATATCCTATTTTTTGCGTTATCTCCGAAGCAAAAATAATAAATGCACCTATAAACTGCGGGATCCCTCTTAAGGAATTGACAAATACGCTTGGCTATAAGACATATGTTCATACGAGTAAGGAACCAGACCAATATCCTACTGATAGAGTAGCTAAAGCGCATAGTCAGCAGGCTATGTTGGCATTAACTGCAGATGCAAAAGAATACCTAGATAAAAGACTTGAAGAAATTGGAAAAAAATATGGATGGACAACCTATAAATCTGAGTAAAGTATATTTTTATGAGTAAGATCTTCTGTGAAGGTTTCAAACCTAATAATTTTTCCACGGAAGAGCTGAACGTTGAAGTATAATATTCACAATAACTTTGTCCTTATCATAAGAATAAATGATCGGCAGTAATAAAAATGGAGTTTTAAATGGCAAGACCGTTTTCAAAAAAAGATGCTTCACGCTTAAAGAGTGAACACAATAAGCTATTAAACAGATTATATAAAGTAATAGATGAATCGAAAAGATATGCTAATGATATAAAAGATGCAGCTGATGGGTTGGTTGCACAGGAAGTCTTAAATATATTAAGGGATGTTCCGGTTGAAGAACTTAATCGCGACAAAGGTGGACTGCGTATAAAAAACCTAAGAGATGCGGGATATAACAGTATCGCTGATGTATCTACTGCTAATGTATATTCCCTTGCTTCAATAAATGGTATTAGTCAGGATGCAGCCTATACAATAAAAAAAATAGCTCAGGATTTTACGAATAAAGCACGCAAAGACACAAAAATTAGACTGAGTGTTGATTCAAAGAATGCCAAAAACACAAAGTTGGTCTCAGCCATTTTTAGGTATAAAGCATTTTCATTATTATCTGATAAGGCTGATGATTTATTACATGATTATGAGCAGAAAATACAATATTTGATTGAGGATCTTGAACCTTCTACAGGCACATTTAGGTGGCTTTTTACATCATCCACAAATAAACAGAAAGCAGAAGAAGCATATACCGCGCTGATAGATTTGCTTAATAATGAGTATGGCACTCAAGCTAAGGTGATAACTGACCAAGCGAGAGAAGTTGAAAAATCAGAAGACAGTGATGCATGGGAAGATTTTAAACAAAAATCAATCGATTACTTTACCACGCTGGAAAATGTTTATCCAGGAATTTTAGGTAATTCTGATGAAGTGTATGGCTTGCCGGAAGATCTAGCAAGAGAAATCCAAGATGAATGCTTCTTCCCTGACGGATTGCTTTGTACCTTAAGAAGATATCAGGAGTGGGGAGTAAAATATACACTTCATCAAGAAAGAGTCCTTCTTGGAGACGAGATGGGACTTGGAAAAACAGTCCAGGCTATTGCTGCAATGGTTTCACTGAAGAACACGGGAGCAACTCACTTTGTTGTTGTTTGTCCTGCAAGTGTAATTACTAACTGGTGCCGAGAAATTAGAAAGCATAGTAAACTAACCATAACGAAAGTTCACGGACAGGGAAGAAAATATGCATTGAATTCTTGGATTCGTTCTGGCGGAGTTGCTGTAACTACATATGAAACTACGGGATATTTTAAGTTAGACGATGATTACAAATTTTCTATGCTTGTTGTGGATGAAGCACATTATATAAAGAACCCTAATGCGGCTAGAAGCAAAAATATTAAAAGAATTTCTGAACATGCAGAGAGAATGCTATTCATGACAGGTACTGCATTGGAAAATAAGGTTGATGAAATGATTGCCCTTATTGATATATTGCGTCCTGAAATAGCAAGTTCTGTTCGAAGCAGGGCTTTTATGGCAACAGCACCTCAGTTTAGAGAACGTGTAGCTCCTGTTTACTATCGAAGAAAAAGAGAACAAGTATTAACTGAGTTACCAGAACTTATTGAGAATAAGGAATGGTGTACTATGACTCCACAGGAAGAAGAAGTCTACGAAAAGACGGTTTTTTCTAAGAACTTTATGGCTATTCGTAGGGTGTCATGGAATGTTGATGATTTGAAGTTTTCATCAAAAGCGAAGCGATTGTTAGAAATTGTTGAAGATGCAAGAGATGATGACAGAAAGGTTATTGTTTTCTCATATTTCCTTGATACTATTGGGGCGGTATACGAATTATTAGGTCCTTCATGTATGAATCCTATTAATGGTTCACTTTCCCCACAAAGAAGACAGGAAATAATAGATGAATTTGACGAAGCTCCTGCTGGAACTGTCTTGCCTGCACAGATTCAATCTGGAGGAACCGGCTTGAATATCCAATCTGCAAGCGTGATTATAATATGCGAACCGCAGTATAAACCATCTATTGAGAACCAAGCTATTTCAAGGGCATATAGAATGGGACAGGCACGAAATGTCCTTGTATATAGATTACTTTGTGAGAATTCAGTTGACGAGAAAATGCTGACAATCCTAGAGAAAAAACAAGCTGAATTTGATGCTTTTGCTGATAAATCAGTTGCGGCCAAGGAAAGCATTGAGCTTGACGATAAGCGCTTTGGAGATATTATAAAAGAGGAGATTGATAGGATTAATGCAAAGAATGAAAGTATACACTTATCAGATAATTAAAAAGTACATGATCAGATAAATACGTCCTCACCGTGAGGACATAATGATGAGAGAGAAGCCTTAGACCAGCTTCTCTTTTTTATTGCTAAAATCCCTGAAAATAACCCTGAATAGAACTTCGAATAAGAACTTTGAATAAAAATATGAAATGAAATCCGGAAAGGTTTCTCAGGCATTTTATGAGTCAAGAGCTGCCCGGCCTGCGGCCAGCGTACTGTCTCTTGACTCATAAACCGTCCGTGTCCTCTTCGCAGTGGCGATGAGGATAAGAAAATGGTTTTTCCTACCCTCATCGCCCCTTCGATCGTACCACGGACTATGCCAATCTACGAATGTGAAACTCTGAATATTCTTTTGTCAGGGGCTTTGCGCCCCCAACACCCCCAAGGCTCCGAGGATAAGAAATTCTGCCCCGCGGAGCGATGCTTGTAAAGCCCTATTTTACGCGATTTTTTTAGAATATTTCAATTTTAATAATTGACAATGTGTGTACCGTGTACTATAATAATAAATGTAAAGAGAACCGCCACGGCGGTAAAAAAATTAGAGCCATACACGGCAGAAAGCGAGGTTCTTCGATATGGAAAGAACAGAATTTTTTAACGGAGTAGAAAAGGAATTAAACGAGCGTGGTTACACCACAAGACAAGTAAAAGTATTCAAGAATGGTGTTGCTCGTGAGGGATTGTGCATTGGAGAAGGCGAAATTCGACCTAACATCTATTTTGATGATTTTTACAATGCAGGATTATCTATCAGCGAAACAGCAGATAAAATCATCGAGTTTGTTGATATGAACACTCTCAGTGATGAAACAAAAGATAAGGCATTATCATTCATAAAAGACAAGGATTTTTGCCTTGAAAGAGTAAGAATAGACTGTTCAAAAGCTAATACTTACACTGATTGCATTAACCGCCAAGAAAACGGCATTACTTTATCAATGGTAATTGATTTAGCAGGCATCATCGACTATGCGACTTGCAGAGTAAAGCCTGAAATGCTTAAAAACTGGAATATCAGTGAAGAAGAGCTTTGGGAAAGAGCAAAGGCTAATTCCGAAAAAGACGTTGTTATCAAGAGTATGTTTGAAACATTAACAGTACTAATGGACGGAGAAGAGCCGCCATTTGATGATAGCAATAACCCCCCTGTACTTGTTGTTACAAACAAGAGTATGAGCCACGGAGCATATGCAGTATTTACAGAAACTGCAAAGGCAGAGATTAAAAGAAGAATGAAAACTGATGAAGTAATAATCCTTCCAAGTTCAATCCACGAAACTATCGTTGTTCCTTACAAGGACGAGAACGGAATGGAAGAAGTAACCAACATGGTAAGAGAAGTAAATGCAACACAGGTTGCAGATGAAGACGTTTTATCAGATACACCGTTTAGAATGGCTATCTAATAATAAATCTCTTTATAGGTTTAGGAGAGTAGCAGAAATGCTGCTCTCTTAAACTAAAATTTTCCGCAAATCTGAAGATTTGCGGAGGAACTCTGAATAATAAAGTTGAAAAAATAGAGCTACGAAGTAAGTTCGTAGCTCTAAATAATAACTTTGAATAGAACTTCGAATAATAACTATGAATAAAAATCTGAATTGAAATCTGGAAATGTCTCTCAGGCATATTAAGCGTCAAGAGCTGCCCGGCCTTCGTCCAGCGTACTGTCTCTTGACTCATAAACCGTCCGTGTACTCTTCGCAGTGGCGATGAGGATAAGAAAATGGTTTTTCCTACCCTCATCACCCCTTCGATCGTACCACGGACTATGCCAATCTATGAATGTGATACTCTGAATGTCCTTTTGTCAGGGTCTATTCGCCCCCAACACCCCCAAGGCTCCGAGGATAAGAAATTCTGCCCCGCGGAGCGATGCTTGTAAAGCCCATTTTTATGCACTTTTTTCGAAATATTCTTACGCTTTCAATTTGACTTTGTGTGTACTCAGTGCTATAATAAACAATATAAATCAAGCCGCGCATTAATACTATACACGTTGACATATACAATATATTCAGGATGGTAATAAAAATGCTTCTGGAAAATTATTTAAAAGAAAAAAAGATTTCAATGTACAGATTATCTGAGTTATCAGGTGTTCCCTACACCACAATATACAATATTGTACAATGTAAAGCTAATATAGAAAATTGCACAGCAAGAAATGTATTACGTATAGCCAAAGCTTTAGATTTATCAGTTGAAGATTTGATATTTTTGGGAGATCCAAAATATAGTTACACTGTATTTAAGAGCGAACAATGTCACTTGGTTCATAGACTTGGAGAAATTGAATATTGTATTGACGTTCTTAAAGGAAGAAAAATAGACTATTATTGGAATTTGCGTTGTTACGCCGAGGCAATGTATCTTGTTGCTATGATTGATTATTTAAGTCACCGACATAATATTCCTATTTGCACAGATTATAATTATATTAGGGATTGCAAGCTGGAAAAAAAAAGATATCCAATAGATACATGGATAGAATACAAATTATCTAAGAATAAAGCAGTACTTGAAGATGCTGAAAAGAAATCTATTCCAGAGTTTTTAAGATTTAATATTATTGAAGTATATATATGACAGATGAAAAGAAGTATTATGCTGATTAGCATGTAAAACGTAGAAAGTATAAGGTTCACAAATTTTATCCTTTATCACGCATCATTGATGCTAGTACCCTATGGGTGCTATAATATGTATGCAATTATTTTTGGAAAATAGCAGGTAAAAAAATGACTATTAAAGAAATTAGGAAAATGACAGGGCTTTCCCAAGTTGACTTCGGGAAATACTATAATATCCCTGTTCCGACTATAAAGAAATGGGAATCACACCCTAATAATCAAAACTATCGGGAATGTCCCGTGTATGTGAATCAGTTATTAGAAAAAGCAGTAAGAATGGACTTTGATAGGAGGAAATGACAATGGCTTTAATATTGGAAAATACGGAAGAAAATAAAAAATTAAGGGATACTGTGGCAACTATGGCACTTGAAGGGATGTATCTTGAGGAAGATTTTATCAAAGAACTAATAAAAGTCTCTAATGGCGAAAAAACATATGATGAATTAAGACAGGAGATAATAAAAAAGTATGTCTGACACTAAATATTGCTATCCGGACTCTGATGTCTTGAAAAATAAGTTCAATATAAGAGATAAAGATGAGTTGTTTAGAACAGAGGTTAAGCTTACAACTTTACGCGTTAGACAACTTCAAGATAAACCTATAAAAGGAAAATTTGATTTTAATCACTTAAAGTCAATACATAAATATATTTTTCAAGATATTTATGACTGGGCAGGCAAAGAGCGGACCGTTGATATCGGAAAAGGAAATCTGTTTTGTACAGTCGTTTGCATACAAGATTATGCGAAGTCTGTATTTGGAAAGTACTTTTCTCAATGTTTTGCAAATAAGGACAATAAAGAAAATTTTGTCAGAGCATTAGCTGAAAACTATGGAGATTTAAACGCATTACATCCATTCCGAGAAGGTAATGGAAGAGCACAGAGAGAATTTGCCCGAGTTGTATGTCTTGAATGCGGATATGACTTTGATTTATCCTGTTCAACACAAAAAGAAATGCTCATGGCAAGTAAACTATCATTTGATAAGGGAGACAACACTGGTTTTATAAGTGTTTTTTCAAGAGCGCTGACACCAATAAATCAAGATAGGGTTGTAAATTGTGATTATATGAAGATCCTCACTGCAGATGATCTTAATGTAGCCTCGGAAGAATATGAAAACTATGGATATGAGGAATATCAAGAATCTGATACATACAACAAATTGTATGAAGCTAAGATTGAAAAGATGAATGCACAAAACTATGGTGAACCGGTATCAGAAGATAATAAAATGTACCAAAAATACGCCGATGCTTTGACACAGTTATATGAAAAAGCAGAAAAAATCTCTGCACTTCCTTCAAATGATGCTTCATTAGATGATGTATTCTTAGGACTTAAAGAACGTCGACCAAAGCTTGACTCACTAAAAGCAGAAATAAATCAAGTCATTCAAGATATGAAAAATAACGACATTGATCCTGCACAAATCTACCCTTTACTACCTGAAAAACTCATACAGCCGGTTTCTAAGAATTTTCAGTCTTTAATAGGCGAAAAAAGCGAAAAAGCACGATAAAATTTCCTGCAAATCTGAGGATTTGCAATAACGCTGAAAAAAGGCTTCTTAAAAGCGAAAAGAACAGACTTTGCTAGGAGGAAATAACAATGGCTATATTTTTAGAAAACACGAAAGAAAATAGAGAAATAAGAAATGTTGTGACAACTATGGCTCTTGAAGGGATGTATCTTGATGAGGAGTTCATCAATGAACTGATAAAGGTCTCTAAGGGTGAAAAAACATCCGAAGAATTAAGGCAGGAGATAATAAAAAAGCATATCAAGCACTAAATATTGCTATCTACTCCTATGAGCAGAAATCAAGCTAATTTTTCTTATTGTATCAATCTTGTTCGCAAGCAACATATAAACTCTTATCCCCACCACTCAACAAGCCTGAGTTTTCTTCTCATGTATATATTTACCCCCACTGCTGTCACTGTATTAAGAATAGAAAATAAGATGTCTTTAATAAATAGCTTAGTAAAAAAGTACGCTGGAACAGCCAAAAGGATAGATGTTATCACTAGCATTGTGTTTTTTATAATCTCATTATGTCTATAATGATGAAAACAAATAGAAGCTAATAATGCAATTATCAAAGCAATTGCCGGGTTTCCTATAAGTACAGATACAACAATCCCAGATACTAAAAAAACAAATATCACATCAAAACAATATGATGTTCCTAGCAAAAAAGAAAATAAAACTGTTATCCCAAGATACACTGCTTCTATAAAAAACATAAGCACGCTAAAAACTTTCATAATCTATCAATTCAAGAAGACCTTGCTCGTACTCTTTTCGCGTAATACACGACCTTTTTTGTGTCACTTCAAATATAGCCACCTGCATAATCTCTATTCTTGCATAAAGCCTTCTGTCATCAGCCTGGAACATTTTCTGGAGCATCTTTGATATCTTCTTGTTACCAACAGTAAGCTTAGACACTTCATCAAATTCTTCAGGACTCAATCCCGTCAGCATAGTCATATCAATAAACTCTTCCTTCAGGATTCTAAACATTTCCTTTGCATCATCTTCAATGAAAAGATCCAGTGTTTTCTTAGCTGCTATCCCTGCTACAGCGCCGCCCACTATAGCCGGAACAACCGGGATTGGAATTGCAGCCTGTGCAGCAGCAGCCCCCGCCATACCAGCAGCCGCAACTGCGGAGTTCTTAAATAATTGTTTTGTTGAAATTTTCCCCTGCAAAGTACGTACAATGTCTGGTCCAAACACTACTGCAACTGTAACGGTTCCCCCAATTATCTGCCTTCCGTTAATCGCTTCTAACCCAAGTTTTTGTCCAACCTGAGATTTGGCAAGATTTGAACCTGCAATCTTGGCTGCCAGATTCTCTGAAGCCGTATATATAGGATTTGCTACTGCTTTATATCCTTGTGAAATACCATCAGCAGTAAACACCTTGCCAGCAAGCGCAATAGCTACTTCTTTTCTAGACAATTGCATCGTCAGCGTATATATCAGTGTCCCTTTGCCCATAATGGAAAGGCTTGTACTCAAGCATTGACGAGCAGCCTCTTTAGGTGAGGCACCTCTCCATATCGATAATGCAAATACTATAACAGATGTCACTCCTGCAGCAGCCATACAACAAACTGCCCCCGACGCAGCATCAACAGCTAAGCTCTCTACCGTTCCGGCTCTTGCAATATTAAAGGACTGTTCATATGTAAAGAAACCCTTTCTAACATAGTCTTTCGCACTTTCCCCTGGGGATACATTAGGAACTTGGCCACTATCAATTCGTTTCTGCATAGCTATAAGAGCATCGTTGTATTGGTCCCTGGGAACTTCAATCTGCATCATTTTCCCCGAACCATCAGATCGAATATAAATAGCTTGCTTCTTCTCGAAAACAGCTCCTATAGTCTCTGACGCAGTTTTATAATACTTAGTCTGTATTTCTATTCCATTAACAAGACGATCTGCTCCATGTTTCACCTGTCTTCCATGATCATCTAATTGCTGCGCTGCACTTTCAACATCTCTGCCCAGAACGCGGTCCATAGTATTGTTGGCATATTCTGCAGCATAACCATGACCTCTTGAGCCATTCATAAGATTCTTAACTTCTCCAAAGAACGCTGCGATTTTGGGTTTTACCGCTTGTACGCCTGCCGCAGCAACTCCTACATTAGCCGCCTTGGAATCAAGATTCTTTTCAGTTGCCTTAAACAATTCATCGTCAACTGCCGTTGTTTCGGTTTCAAAGCCAGAATTAACAGGCATATTCTCCTGCCCAACATAAATATCATCAATAATCTCTGCAACTAACCCCTTTTGTAGGCAATAACCAAAACCACCATTGATAACGCAAAGACAGACCCGCTTGATCTGATTTCTTAGTACCGGATCCTCTACAGAGTAAAAACTATATTTATCAATAATACTATTGGGACGATAATTAACGGTTATAATGCCACTTCCAATAACAAACAATCTCGACAATCCTGAAAAATCAATATTCTTCTCAACACCTTTCAGTACCGTTGTATCCTTGTCTTTGAGATTCGCATTCCCAGGATTTTCTTTCGAAATATAGATGCCTGTTCTGGCAATAACACAGCCATACTCACGAAACTCGTTATCTCGAGAACTCCGCTTACAGTAAAAAGCATATGGTTCTTCATCATATATATTTCGCCCGAAATAATTAAGGAAGGCTGATATTCTACCAAGAGGTAAAGAATCACCACAATAGACATAATTGAATGCCGCATCAGGTTGATTTTCAATTTGTGACGAAAGAGCGTTATCTAACAAATCATTGCTAATGACCTTTATGTATGACAAATAAGCCTTCTCATTGCTTTTGTGAATAATAACAGCTCCTGTGAAGGCAATGCCCACTATCAATATGATTGCAATAGCAAATATCATCATCTCCATACGCACCCCTAACTGTTTGTCGATGCTGATTTCTGTTTTAAGAAATCTATAACGTCTTTTCTCCCGAATACTACATAATTTAATATTTCACCATCTTGTTTTTTTATTGAAATTCCATTAGGTATTATTCCCAACGTATTTCTTTCTTTTATGCTGGTTATAGTCTTGTACTCTATTTTAGGATTATTTATTACTCCATTTACACTTTGTGATTTAAAAACAAAACCATCTTCATAAAAGAATAATTTACCAGTTAGTGTAGTAATCCCTATGATCTGATTTGCATTTATACTCTTGTTAACCAAATCCTTCATGCCACCGTTCTCCCATATAATGTATAAGTGATGCATTTATTTATGCATAATTTTCAAACATCTCTCTGACACGCTCTTCAGAAAACAACCATTTTTCAGGAATTATATCTTCTGTTCCAGCCGCAATACCTTTATCTGTCCATTTTTTATATTCTCTTAACACAGTTTCACCATTACCCGCTCTAGATTTGTGCATCTCCTCAGCAATCTCAGCAGGAGATGCAAGATATACCCTTGGCATTTTGTTAAGCTCTACACCTTTAAATTGTACTAAACAAAAAATAGTTTTTTTCCCATGTGCCTCCAGCCACGCATCTATTGCTTCATGGTAAGTTCTGCCTTTTTTATACGATTGAGTAAGTCCCCATCCACCATCCTTACTACCTTTAACAGATATCTTAAGTAAAAGATCTCCTTCAACAGCTACTAGATCATATTCTGGTTGATCCGCGCCATACTGAACTGACACCGCAACACCACATCTAGCAAATTGTGCAGCTACTATGGCTTCAGCTGCAACTCCGACATGCCAAGAAGTAAATGTATCTATGGACATTCTTGAACCTCCATGCATTCATAAACTACACAACACTATAACAATGACCTATTTCTTATAATCTATTTTACAACTATTACTTGCAGTTCTAAAACCACTACCCATATTATTATCCCTGCAACAGAACATTTTACAAATGTACGTTGGTATCATATACTATGTATATTGATATTATTATTTTATTTTTGTTTATCCGAGAAACAAGGAGATTTAATCATGGATAAGAGCCAATTAAAAACTTCAGAAGCACATAGAAAAGCAAATATGAAGTGGCAAAAAGCCAATTATAGCCGTATTCCTTTAGATGTACCTAAAGAATATCATATATATCTCAAAGGTGTCGCTGCAGCTGCAGGTATGTCACTAAATGGATTTATAAAAGAAGCAATAGAAGAAAAATGTCAAAACGTAAAAGAAGAGCTTCCACCTGAAATACTACCTAATGCCATGAAATGGTTAAAAGAGCACAATCATACAGCCGAAGAAATAATTGATTTTATAAAATTCCTTGGAACAAATCAGGAATAATTTTTCTTTTGTTAGTTTTTGAATAGAAATAGTAACATATTGAACGTTGCATTTGATTGTACTAAATAAGAGCTCTTTATGATATAATTTTAGAGTAAATAGAAGTAACATATTCAAGGAACGTTAAATATGTGAGGTTTCATATATGAGATATAGCGATGTAGAAGCAAAAAAAGCGCTAATGCAGCTTTCAAAAACTTACGGATATTGTCGTATATCAAGAGCTCAGCAATCTATAGATCGTCAGATTCGCAATATCAAGGGTCAATTTCCAAATGCTATTATTGTTCAGGAAGCATATACCGGCACAAAAATGGATCGCCCGGAATGGATGAAGCTGCTTAAGACGCTTTCTTCTGGAGATACTATTGTTTTTGATTCCGTTTCACGAATGAGCAGAAATGCAGATGAAGGGATAGAAACATATTTTGAATTATACGAAAAAGGTATTCAGCTGATATTTCTAAAAGAGCATTATATTGATACTTCTGTATATGCTGAAAACCTGAAAGATAAGATTGAGCTCCAGGGTACCGATGAAGATGAGATCTTCAAAGGCTTAAATAATTATTTCAGGCGACTGGCTGCAAGACAAATTAGGATTGCATTTGAACAGGCTCAGAAGGAAGTAGACGACCTACATCAAAGGACTAAAGAAGGAATCGAGACAGCAAGACTTAATGGTAAGCAGATTGGCGGAGTAAAAGGAAAGCCAAGGATTCCAAAGATGAAAGCTCATGCAAAAGAAGAGATTGTTCGCCTGAGTAAGGATTTCGAAGGAACTCTTTCCGATGGAGAGTGCATCAAGCTCATCGGAATACACCGAAATACTTACTATAAATATAAGAAGGAACTCAGATTGTCCTCACGGTGAGGACGCCATTAAGCAAAAGGAAAATTAATATGTGTACACGTTACGTACTTGAAAAGGATTCCGTTGACTTAAAAGAAATAGTAGAAAAAGTCTCCAAGTCCTCACTTACCAAGAAATTTTTAATCACACACGGACGACCACTTGTTACTTATGGAGAAGTGCGGCCCACGGATATCGTACCTGTAATCGCCCCGAACCCCAAAGGGATACGAAGCGTATTTCCTATGCAGTGGGGATTCCTTGCGAAAAACAATAAGAGATCCCTTTTTAATGCTAGGTTAGAAACAGCAAGCAAAAAAACAACGTTTAAAGAAGCCTGGAAAACTCACAGATGCATTATTCCAGCCTCTTATTACCATGAATGGCAACATTATAAAAGTCCAGATGGAAAAGAAAAGACAGGCGATAAATATACCATCCAGCCAGCCGGACACACTATAACATGGCTTTGCGGTCTTTATCGTATAGAAAATGGATTCCCAGTCTTTGTGATTCTTACAAAAGAACCAACTAAGGAGCTTTCTACCATCCATGACAGGATGCCGCTTATTCTTCCTGAAGATAAAATCAATGATTGGATTAATATTTCCTTGGCTCCTGAAGAAGTTGTCCCATATGCTTTAACCGATATGATTATTGAAAAAAGGAGAATCAATCATGTATGAAAAAAAACAAGGTGTGAAAAGATTATTAAACTCAATCTATCAGAATGTTGATGCTGGAAATATTAAAGTATTCGCTCAGATTCTGAATTATGAAGAATCACAGTTAATGCAAGATATTGAAGCGATAAAATCTGTGGATATCGTAAACAAAGAAGATTGATGATATTACAGGTTTTTTCGCCTTTAGGTATAATAGCCCTTGAAATCTTCTTTATGATAATTTATAATTAACAATGTAATCGAAAGTAACTTTCTTTTGCAACTTTCGGTTGCCATATAGATACATAATTTGACTAAACCCTCGGTTTTCACATTCACCGAGGGTTCTTCATTTTATTAAAATGATTGATTATAGCTCCCCATAAGAGCCATAATATAATAAACAATTATAAAGAAGGGTATATTATTGAACACTATAAGATTTCATGCGATTTCTGATGCTAAAAACATGGCAAATGGAATGCGAAACACATCAGGAACGCCACTAAATGAACAGGAAATTGAATTCGTAAAATCAGAAATCAAGCGTATCCATGCTGATGCGAATATTTTTATTTTTAATGATCCAGATCATTTTGAGGATAGTACATGTTATAACTTTGAAGACGATAGAATATATGTCACACGTAATGTATTTCCTGATGAATTATATGCATCAGCTCATCCCAGAGACACAATGAGCGTAGGTGCTGTATTGGCGCTTGAATACTATGGGCATCGCACATATCGCCAAGAATATTTGTCAGATTTGGAAAAAGGACCAACTTACCATACAACACCTATGTGGCAAGATGAATGTAGGGCAAGTTTTACTGCTGCACAAGCTGCTCCCGGCCTTACCACTTTTGATAAGCATGATCTAGTTCTGTATGCAGTTTATAAAGCTGATGAACTTGGACAATTAATAGAAATGACTGAGTTTATGAAAGCGGCACTTTATGGATCCAGCACCAACGAACAAAAAAACCCAAGAGACATTGAACTACCAAAATATATTAGCACTCCACGCTAAGAAAGAACTAAAAAAAACTCTCATGTTAGAAGATCTCTCGCGTGATCACTTCAAATATGAGAGGTTTTACTAAGCCGCAAATTATTTAATTCTCTTTCAAATTTGGAAGACTTTGCACCCACTCGTACAAAGCCTTGAATACGCTTAGCTTCTTTTCGAAATATTCATAAGGTTTGTCTTGCATATATTTCTCATTACATTCTATGTTTTCAGGAAACAATACTGATTCTAATGTGTTTCCTTTTAAACTAAACCCTTCCGGCGGCGTAGGTAAAACGGATGCATCCTCAAATAGAATGTATAAGTCATAGTGTACTTGTTGTCTAAATGCAACTGAAACCTTCCCATTTTTTGCGTTATCTATACTAAGAACACCTGGAACACCTTTATGTATTTCATCGATATTGTCTATTTTAAATACTACAGCGTTAATAGAATCATATAAATGTCCCTGACAGCAGTATTTTGTTCGATAGCCTTTTTTGTTTAACAGGCAGATGATAGGTGCTATTTCTTCGTCACATTCAAAGTAATCATCCGGATTGATATCAATTCCACACTTAAATTCTTGAAGTGCCTCAAAATTTATTGATTCTAATATATCAAACGTTTCCTTGTTAATCAGTGTCATATTTTTCCTACCTTAACTACAAATCATTCAAAGAAATGAATCTTCTCAACAACCTTCACTTAAGCAGCGAAGGCCTATACAACATCTTATTTAGAGGGAGTATAGCATATCAGAAAACGTAATGTCAATTTTATAATAACATTTTATAGTGCATCTTTTGTATACCTGTTATTTGCAGGATTATATGTTAATAAAAATTGCTTTTGTGTGTACCCCGTGCTACAATAAACAAATAAAAAATATGTAGGAGCATATATAATTTAATGAAAAAGAAAATCGCTGTATTACTTAGCGGACTTATGTTTTTTTCAATAACTGGATGTAGTTTTTCTAATTTTGGTGGAACTACAAAAACAGATGAAGCTGTAGTAGTTCCAAAGGATTCACTTGTTGCTATAGAAGGTCAAGAAATAGTTTTTGATAATGGTAAAATTCAGATTCCAGAAGACTATACCATTGGCTCCGGTAACTTTACTAATCCAACAGATAATACCCCATTTTCTCTTGTTGGGATATGGAAAACAACAGAAGAGGAAGCTACTACTGAAATATCTACTGATGAATCGGAAGAAGTACAGAAAAAAGTTGATTATAAAAACGCTATAGATAATGATATTGTCTTTTATGTAATGTCCGGCGAAGATACTACAACTCCAGATAAAGATCTCGATAAAGGACAAGTAAAAACTTCCCTTACAACTTACTATAACTATTTATATAAACTCTTTAATATGAGTCATTTGAAAATGGATGATCTGACGTTGAATGATGCAGAGGGAAAGAATATAAAAGATGATTCTGGCAAAACCTCTACTAGGATCTCATCAGATGGAAATTGGTATTACACAACATTCACCTGCACAAGTGGCGATAAGCTTAAAACAACCTATAATACGAACTGCTACCCCAAAACCTATTATGGAATCATGATGCTTGGAGCAAATCAAAATCCTGATTATTCAAGAAAATATTTTATTATCATGTTTTCCAATGATAGTAATGGACAAATAATGGAAGAATCAGAATATAATTCCTTGTTTTCTCAGGTAAAATCTCTCTTTAAGCTTAATGGGTTTTACACGAAAATTCTTCTTCCTTCAGAAAAGGATCCCGCTCTAAATTGCTACAACGGAAGATCTTATTCACAGTTCGATGAATTAATGAAGGACACCTACAATTATTACATCCTTAATGAAAATAATAATTCAGCATCAGAGGTCTCTTCCTTGGAAACAGACAACAATTAAGCTGTAAGCACATATAAAATATTTTATTGAACCAACTCTAGAAAGGATTTTTGTGAAATGAACAATGACGAGATTATCACTGTAAAAGTCTTTGATACAAAGAACCAGATCAGAGACGCAGAAGTATTCTATAAATTTGATTATGAAGGAAGATGGTACTGCGCAGTTACTACTACTGAGGAGCCCTATGAAACTCAGATACTTGGTTATGGTTATGATGAAGATGGCAAATTCTTTACTTATGATATAGTAGAGCCTTTATATAAGAACGTTCTGGATCTATTTACTAATGTACATCTTCCCGGCCTTATCGGAGAAGATAATAAAGAAGCTGCTCCTTTGATCAACGTTCAGGGACTTGGAAAAGATAGTCATATTACAAAACAGGGACAAGCTCTTATGTTCTTTAATTATGGAGTAGTAGAAGACAAGAAGCATGACTATGTTTTAGTTGCTTATGTAGAACCGGAAGAGAAAGAGCACAGAGGTGCATTCTACAGATATGAGTTTGTAGAGCTTGAAAATGGCGAAAAAGCTATTGTTACTGAGCCTATAAGAAATGACATGGAATATGAAGCAGTAAAAGAATATTTCAAAAAGGAAAAGGGCGTAGAGCTCAGCAAATTACTTGTATCTGACAATATAACATTGCACTACTAAAAAATAGAATATTCAAATTTCGTTAAAGCCAGTCTTTTAAGACTGGTTTTTTATGTTTTATGAATATTGAGGTATTTTTATTGGACAGTAAATCTATACAATATATAGGTAGTAGTATGGGATTAGTGGACCTTTAAATCTTAATAAGGAGGATAAAAAAATGGATCAATTGTCTTTGTTTGATTTCGTAGATGAGGATGCAATGGATAATGTGGGATCCAAGTTGCAGGTGGTTAAAGCAAAATTTTTAAAAACGGAATCTAAGGATTGGGTGGAGTTATTTGATGGTTTTGATGAACTATATGCAATTACTTTTTCTTCTGGAATAGATTTTACTTGCAAAGTTGTCAAAAGGTTTAAATATGCTGAAATCATTTTCGGTTGTGAAGATGTATTAAATCATGGAATAGCTACAATTATGGCAGTTCAACAAAGCCTTGTTGAAACAATCACAAAGAACAAAAGCGCAAATGAGCTGAGCCGGATGATGGAGAAGGAACAGTTAAAGCTCTTTGTATCAAGAGATATAAAGTCACACGAAAAGATATTTTGTCTGAAAGCTGAAGATGGAAGAGTTAGAGTAATCACAGGGAGCGCGAATTTATCTTCTTCTGCTTTTTGCGGTTTTCAGAGAGAAAACATTACCTATTATGACGATGAAGATGCTTATTCTTGGTACAAAGAGCGCTTTGACGGATTCCGTGAGCAATGTTCTGACAATGTGAATCACAAAGTTTTTGTTGCTACAACAGAAGATGAAAACTATCTTTCTCATAATCCAGAGGAGGTTCCGATTATAAAGACAATTGCTGAAAAGAAGGTGATATTTTTGGAACCTACATCAGATGAAGATGTTTCAGAAATTACTATCGTAGCAAATGTAAAAGGCCATGAGGATGAAATTAAGCCCATGCTTCCAAAGATAAAAAAAGAAAGTGGAAAGATAGTTATTCCGTTTGAAACTATAAAAACTTTTGTGAAAAAGAGGAGTGAAACATTCAAAGTCAAAAAGAGCCAAGAAAAGCAACTTCCAAAACTACATCTTGATTATGACGCAAAGACTCTTTCATTTAATGGCAAAGAATGTAATCTAAATCCGAATTCTGAAAGAATTAAGAGCGATATTCGCTTTTTAGTCTCCTTTATGAGTAGTTTTGATTCGTTTTATGGTGATGTATTACATGCTCAGAAAGATTATTTTTCCTTTATGAATTGGTACTTTGCGTCTGTATTTATGCCATATCTAAGATATCTAGCAAAGATTCACAACTACAATGTGGAACAACAATTTCCTGTCGTCGGGATTATTTATGGAGATTCAAATGGTGGTAAATCGACTTTTGTAAAACTGCTCAGTAAAATGATGAGCAATGCCAAGATTAAGCAGAACTCTAGTGGAGATTTTACAGGAACGAACATAGACGTACTAAAGCGATCTTGTGAGGGCATTCCTATTTTTATTGATGATTTAGACAAAACACAGTTTACAAATCATGCAGGGAAAATAATTAAGGATGATGATTGGGGGATTGAAGAAAGGTTCATAAATTACCCGGCGATTGCAATTACTACAAATGAATTGCCAGCCCTAAAGGATTATATATCCAAAAGAGCGGTAGGATGCCGTATCAATATAAAAGTCGAAAAAGAAACCGGTCTTCGAAATGCAAAAAAACTTAACGATAGTTTTAAACATGTAACTAACAGTTTCTTTTGCGAGTATGTGAGGCGTATGCTCGATAGGATCTTTGAGATGGAAAATATTATGAAGGGAGATACTGTTGACTATTTCCCGGATATATTTAGGGCTTCTTCAGAAGTGATTATGGAAATAATGAATGAATACTATGATGAAGAGATTCCTGAATATATTCGCATCCTTAACCATTCTGATTATTTTGGAGAGAAAGTAGTTGGAAAAAATGCTATACAGAAAATCATTAGTGCTTGGGAGAACGAACCAAAGCAGTTTGTTATAGATCGTAAAAGAAATAAGTTAGTTTATACGTATCCGGAGAATGCAAATATGTATGAGCTTCGTTACATTAATGATGAATTGCCGCCAAAATTGAATTCACATGTTAATTCTAGATCGTTGTCAATGGATCTGGATGCAGCGGAGTTGTTTTTTGGTAGGAAATTTAAAAAGAAAATTTTTGGATAATTAGATGATTTTCTGAAGCCTAAAGAGCTGTTGAACGAGCCCTTTTTATTGGTAACATGCAAAGCAATAATCTGTAGGCGGATAAAGCTTATGGGGAGGTGAAAATGTTAGAGATAAAAGATTTTTCCTACGAAAACATAAAGAAAAAAATAATCTCCTATTTGTTCAACAAAGGATATTCGTGCAGTCCAGGCTATTATGACAGCATAAAATTCTGTACAGGTGTTGATACATGGCTTCTATTTATAACAGAAGTTTCAACTATTCATGAAACAGTATGCATGGTTCTTTTACATAAGGATAATTTAAGTAATCAGATAACATCCACATTAAAGAAGCATAAGCTATACAAGGGAATCCCTGATTATCACATTCAGGAAAAAGTAATGTATACACAGGACATATATCAATGTGTTAACACAGCAATAAATCATACAGATAAATGGAATCCAGAAAGTAAATAGAGAGATTGAGATAGGAGAGCTATTGAATAATCAACACGATTGATTTTGTGTGTATCCTGTACTATAATAGCATTTAGAATTAACCTTGCTTTTTGCAGGGGCGGTTCTCTTTACACAGGGCAGTCCATTGGACTGTCCATTTTTTGTCTGTAATTATTATATACTCGTCCTCACGGTGAGGACTTTTATGCCTCAATATGGACTTGTCCACTTACAGCCACAATCTCATAGTATATAAAAAGACTTTCTTCACTTATATATAAATCATCAAAATCTATATAATCATGCGCTATATCTTCTGTAGTTCCATTTTCTAAAAGGTTAAAAGAATACTCATATTCATAATTGTTAGGATATGCAGTAAATCCTTCTGTCGTATCTCTTGATTTGCCAAAAAATTCATCATAATTATATCCTGTTGTCTTTATTATAACTTTAACAGTCATACTAACATTCTCATACTTTACATTCTGCATGATTCCGCGAACATCACATTTGAAATCTAACTTATTTGCAAAAGTATCCTTTGTACCTAACAGATTATATAATTTACTCCCTGTTAAATCACGGTTTATACTAATACTAATGTAATCCTCAGCATTATCCTTAGATAATTCTATATACTCCTTGTTTTCATCATTATTCTGCTGATCAATAGAATCCTCTTTATCTTCCTTATAATCATTAGAATGGAAACTAGTATTATCGTTCTCTATTTTTGTATCATTAACATTGTCGTGAAGTACAGATGCTGTATTATTATCATACTTAGCGTCTGCAATTGCCTCTAATTTATTGAGCCTTGCAATAATAATAGTATTAGTAATAATAATCACCATCATAAAAATTATAACAACGACATTAAATGCTTTTATCTTCACTCTTAATCCCACTCTTTCTATTATTTATGATTTGCTTCCAGATGTGATCAGCGCTATTACAAAATAGTAAAGTATTTCAAAAACCAAATCTTCTCATATAATCATTTGCTCTAATCAATAATTGTTGTAACACAAAAATTATAACACAATTACAACATTCACTATCTATATCACTCGTCCTCACGGTGAGGATATAATTCAAAAAGTTTTCATAAATCATAGTTGACTTTGTGTGTACCGTATACTATAATGATTATTGTAAAGATAGAACCGCTGTGTAAAGCAGAAAGAAAAAAGGAGAAGAAATAGGAATGAAAAAAGTAAGAAGAGTTGCGTTAGTCAACCGTAAGGGTGGATGTGGTAAAACTACCTCTTTGTTCTCTATTGCCGGAGTCTTGGCAGGCGAGAAGAATAAGAAGGTTTTAGCTATCGATCTTGATGCACAGAGAAACACAACAACTACAATGCTCATGAACGTACCGGAAGATGAACAGCCAAAAAAAACTATTATGGATGTTCTAAAAGGTGCTGATGTAGAAGAAGCAACTTGTGGTGTTTTATGGCAGCCCAGAGGAAGAAAAGATTTCGTAAGATACAAAGTTGACGTGCTTTGCGGTGATTCAACCATTGACGCAGTTAATGGTATTGTTTCAATAAGCGAAGAAATGCTTGCAGAAGCAGGAAAGAGAATAAACGATTATCTTACTTCTAATGGATACGATTGGGTCCTTGTTGATATGCCGCCATCATCAAAGGCAACCAATGATTTTTGCTTTAAATACATTGCTGATTATATGCTTGTTCCTTTTTCACCTGATGCATATTCAGCTTCAGGTTATGAGCAGTTAATGAAGGATCTTGCTGATGCTCAGATAGTTAATCCCAGAGCTAGAATAATCGGTGCATTCCTTGCTAAAAAGGACATAAGATTCGGTCTTCATAAAGCTGTAGATGAAGAGCTCCAGGAGCTTGATTATTACATTACAAATGTACCTTATGAGTCAGCCGTTGCAGAATCAATCTACTTTGGTCGTCCTGTATGCCTTTATAAGACAAACTCAAAAGGAAGTAAGGCTTACAGAAAGATCGTAAAAGTAATTGATGACAGAATCAGTAAAGATACTTAATTGTAAACGTTAAATAGTATTGCTGTAACAGCAGAAAGAAACGAGGTCGACTAAATTGGCAAAAGATTTTAAAAAGGGATTCTCAGCTTTTGTATCAGCTAAGGCTGCAGAGAGTATCATGGCAAAAGCTGATGAGATAAAGAACTTAGATGTAAATATTATTGATGAATACTCAGATAATAACGAAGATGTATCTAACATAGACGATCTTCTTTCATCGATGAAAGAAAACGGATTCACAGATCCTATAGAAGTAACTAATTATGGTTGTGCTTCCGGAAGATATATGATTCTTTCCGGACATAGAAGATTTGCTGCTTGGACAAAACTCCATAACAATAAGCAGCCTATCAAGTGCATTATTGTTGATGCGGCAAAATTTAAGACTGATGCAGACGTAAAGAATTATGTTCTTATGGCTAATGCTCAAAGAGATTCCTCAAAGGATCCTCTTCTTCTCGTAAAGAGATACAAAGAGCATGAAAAATATCTTAGTTCCATTTCATTTGAAGGAAATATAAGAGATGAGATTGCTAAGCGTCTCGGTGTATCTGTTCAGCAGGCTGACAGATATAAGACTCTTGGAAAATGTATTCCTGAAATTCAGCAGCTTGTAGCTGATGAAAAATTAGGTATGTCTTCAGCACAGCCAATTGCTCCGTTGTCTGAAGAAGACCAGCATAAATTCTTCAATATACTTCAAGAAGCACTTTCAAATGATGCACGTCTTACAAGAGACTATGTAAAGCATATGGTTGATGTGTTCAAAGAAATGTCTGAAGAATTAGCTGATGATGAAAAACTTGATTGGAAATCAGTTGATACTCTTTTAAAAGTAGATACTAATCCTTCATTAACTGAGCCATACCTTCGTGATGATGTTAGTACAGAAAATGACATAAATAACGAAGCAATTTCATCCCATGATCCATCAGATGATGTGCAACTTACCAGTACTCCATCTATTGCTGATCAGGAACCTAATAATATTGTAGATAATGATACTGATAACGATTTTGTTAGCGATTCTGAAGATATATCTAGAGAAAGAAAGAACGCTAATAACCTTATCCGTACTATAAAGAAGCTTGAAGCTTCTCTTGAAAATGATTTCTTTGAATTTGAAGACGAAGATGCAATTGTAGCTCTTGCGAAAGATACAATTGAAAGTCTCAAATTACATCTTATCAACCCTTACACTGGGTCTAAAAAATAAAATACTGAAAGGAATATTGGGAAGGGAATCCTTCCCAATATCGTCCTCACGGTGAGGAGATTTTGATATGAGAAATAGTTCCGATTATCTTGGGATACGCATAAATAAGGAATTATACGAAGATTTCAAGCAATATTGCAAGGGCAGAGAGATATCGGTTGCATTTGCAATGGAACTGCTTGCCGATGAATGCATTAAAAGAAAGAACGCGCCTTTTCCATTAGGTGTCACCAATGATGCAAACTTAAAATATAGTGGTAACGAGTCAAGACAATCACTGATTCTTGAAAAAAACAAAAAAGAACTTTTTCAGATTATATGCGAAAATGATATAGGATTGAAAATGTCGAATGTAGTTAAAGCTTATATGATCTATTGCGTTACCTATAGACCAAAGCTTCCATATTCATTCGATAAAAACTAAAAACATACAATATGAGGGTGCGATTAAATGGTTAAAGATGATGCTCAACAAATAAAAATAAATAGGGAAATGAGAGAGCAGTTTATTGATATATGCAGGAAAATTGGCATAAAGGAAGCCAGTGCCATTCAAAAATTTATAGTTAGGTCCATAGCTATGAATGGTTTTGACATAGATCTGACTTCTTATGACAAAATCGCTGCTATTAAAACAGATTCGCGCATAAACTTTCGAATTGATAAAGAAAAAAAGACAAAGTTCAAAGAGCTTTGTGAAGAAAACGGTATATCCGTAAGCGGAGCTATCAAGCTTTTTATGGATGACGTGATTAAGGCTAATAATATGAATAAGTATTTTAGCTAATACTTTTCTCGCGAAACCCGCTCCTTCTAGGGAGCGTTTACATAACCAAATACTCTTTACACAAAGAACCGTCCCTCGCTGGCGGTTCTTTTAATATGCTTGTGGCATGGCAAAAATTTTATTTGCACAAATTATCGCTCTATGGTATATTACTTTTCGTTGTTTTAAATCATATGGATTCCGTTCTGAATCCTGATCGCAGATTTTATCCGCGATACTTTCCACTTATAGGAGTTTATTATCAATATGGGAACTTTAGATAAACGCGATATTCGCTTGTTTGATATGACCTTTGATGTCTACAATCAAAAGCCTCATTATATAGAACTAAAAAGCAGATCAGGACAATTTTGGTGTGTCTATAAAGAAGATGATACTCTTGTTGTATTACTACATAAACATCATGCCGGTGACGAATATCATGTTCATTTTCTTTTTACTGCTGCAACTGATGCTTTATCTGAGATCATGCAACACGAAAGATATATAGAAAAACGCAATAAGAACAAAGAAAAACTATGCGGAAATAGGAAGTTGAATATAGTATTCTAATCTTCTCTACTCTCCCACTTATCTTTTTCTACACATAATCGTCCTCACGGTGAGGACGGCTTTTTTCATTTTTCTATTTCTTCAGCCATTTTTCATGCTCTAAAACATATTCTGCCATCATTATATTAAGCTGGGCATTTGCTGTAGTTCCTCTAAGATCACAGATCTGCCTGAATTTTCCGTAAGTATCTTCATTTACTCTTACAGAAAGGAGCTTTCCCTTATGCCTCTTACGATCTTCTTTTGTAAAGAACTCTATTGTCTCATTCTCTTTTTTTGCTTCTTGAGTTCTTTTATTACGCTCTTTTACTTTTTTCTCTAAATCTCCCATGCACCGCCTCCTATATATGTAGATACATTAGTACATTCAATTAAATTTCCTTAGCAATTTTAATATATGAAGCTGCAACCTCACTCTTGGGACTTGATATTACTGCAGGGATACCGTCAACATCTGATTTTGATGCTTCTACAGATTCCTTTATAATTCCCAGTAACGGTGCCGCTTTCTCAATCAATGAAAGAATATCCTGATGATCTTTAGTACTCTTTCTGTACATGGTTGCCACTACTCCAAGCACTTTAAGATCTGGATTTCCTCTTTTTCTTGATTTTGTTTTTTCAATACTATCTAAGATAAGTTCCAATCCTCTAAAGCTCAGGTAATCTGTTTTTACCGGAATGATAACTTCATCTGCAGCATAAAGAGCATTTATGACAAATGGCCCTAGGTTGGGAGGACAATCAAGGAATATATAATCAAACAGATCTGAAAATATCTCACATGCATCCTTTACAAAATATTGCATATCCTGCTCAGTCACTATTGAAGTCTCAATCTTAGAAAGATTCGGATCAGAAGGAACTACAAATAAGTAGCAGTCATCTCCTACTCCTTTTACTTTAAAAGCTGTCTCTATAATATCCTTACCTTTTTCAAAAAGATCTATAGTGCTATATCCTTGAAGTCTTTCTTCTCCTGGCTCTATACCACAAGCAATAGTCAAAGATGCCTGAGGATCCAGATCTATCATAAGAACTTTTTTCCCTTCGCTTGCTTTTGCTGCAGCAAGGTTAAAAGCTGATGTAGTTTTTGCAACTCCACCTTTCTGATTCGCTATTGCAATGACTTTTGCTCCCATAACCATTGTCTCCTTCTAAAAAACTTCTTTTTTATTGTTATCATTCTTAATCACTATACTATTTTGAGATGTAGAAAAATAGATAGTCTTGTGTGTTACCTACGTAACACCCATGTAACACCCGTGTATATACATTAGTACATACAATTTTATATTATTTTTTCTTCCTTTACCACTATTTGGTGTAGAAAAAGCGTAACACCCACGTGTTACCCACGTAACACCCGTGTAACACCCATGTATATATATTAGTACATACATTTTTTATAGTATCTTTTCTTCCTTTACTATTATTTGGTGTAGAAAAAGCGTAACACCCACGTGTTACCCACGTAACACCCGTGTAACACCCATGTATATACATTAGTACATACATTTTTTTAGTATCTTTTCTTCCTTTACCATTATTTGGTGTAGAAAAAGCGGTAACACCTATGTGTTACCCACGTAACACCCGTGTAACACCCATGTATATACATTAGTACATACATTTTATAGTATTTATCTTCCTTTATCACTATTTGGTGTAGAAAATGCGGTAACACCTATGTGTTACCCACGTAACACCCGTGTAACACCCATGTATATACATTAGTACATACATTTTAATAGCATTTTTATCTTTTTTTATCACTATTTGGTGAAAAAAATGGATGTTACTTACATAACATCCATTTACTATTTACTTCTGCTCTACCTTCTGTTGTTATCCTTCTTAAGTGTATTCAAAACTTCAGATATTGCATTATCATCTATTCTATTTTCTTCTACTGCCCCATTACTTCCTGATGCTTTATCCGGATCAACATCTATCATGTCTGAAAGTTTTACAAGTTTTTCTTTCTTCGGTTCTTCTTCAGGTTCTACGTAATTATCTACAAGGAGTTTTTCAAGCTCTGTAAAGTCATACTTTCTTTGCTCAAAATTATTAAATGTATTTCTTACTTCAACAGGATTACTATATTTTTTCATCAACGAGATAATATATCCCACCATGTTATTTACATTGTCTCTGCCTAATGCATATTTAATACGCTGCTTTACTTGTACATCTGATATATTGTTCTTTTTTGCTTCCTTAGCAATCGAAACAATATCATCTTCGTTTATATTACTTCTACCTTTAAGCTCTTCTTTGATCGTGTAATAAATTGATGAAGCAGTAATATCATCAATTTCTTTCTTACTTTCTCTTCCTACAGCATCCCAAGTAAAGATTATATGCGAAAGAGGTTTACCTCTTTTGTTTGCATATTGAGTATCATAGGTAAGATTTTTGATAGAGCAGCCACTAAGATTTATCTCATTAACAGCCGGAGCAATACAGCTTCTCATCATTTCCTTATTAGAATAACTGTCTTTTACTCCAATCTTCTTCCTAAACTCTTCAAAAGATGATTCCTGGCCGCCTTCACCAACAACATATTTTCCAGTACTCTTCCATTGGCGAATAAGTCTAAACATATTCTTTGTATACTTTGATTTGAAGTTTACAAACTCTTCCAAATCCAATGACGTGTATTTATGAAACTCATTAAATAGCCACATGAAATCTTTATTTACAGCAACTTCTAATGTTTCATTATCCTCATCTATTATAAATGTAGGAAACAGATCAAAACGATATGTCCTTTTTTTCCCACTCGTCTTTTCTTCAGTGATAGTACAATTTACTGCTAAGAGCTGATTTATCATGTTATTCATGTCTTTTACGAATGTAGCTTGAACATGCTTTTGTGCACCATACCCTGATTTCTCTTTTATCTCCGAAAAAGTCATTACTACTCTTTCATCGGCCTTATTCTTGACTTTCATACATAAAGTCATAAAAATATTCATAGAGGTTTTTGATAAAGTTCCTAGGTGTAGTTTATTCATATCATTTTCAAATATTACAAGATCTCCCATTTTTATCATCTCCTCTTTTTTGGTGTAAGTTTTTCGAAAGCAAAAAAACTATATTTTGTTTTTTAATTAATCACAAATACATTATATATTATTGGTGTAAGTCAGTCAATCATTATTTACACCAAATACCGCAAAAACTACACCATAAAAAATATCCATTTTCGCATTTTCTACACCAAAGGTCGCAAAAACTACACCAAAAGACCGCATTTTCTACACCAAAAGGCCGCAAAAACTACACCTAATAAGTCTATAAACCGCATGGTTGAGCGATTTTTGATAGTCCTAAAATATTAAAACTTAAAAATATATAAAATTAATGTAACAACAAAATAAAGTAATCGTTGTTTCTCAAACAAAATATATTATTTATACAAATATATTTCTTACGTGTCCTCACCGTGAGGATAGAGTGAGTTTAAATTGACTTTGTGTGTACCGTATGCTATAATAATAAATGTAGTAAAAAACTCCTTGTGGTATTTTTGAGGAGGTGAAGTACCAATGTCATTTTTAGATAACATAAAAGAAGTTCCTATTACAGATTTTGCAGAACGTATTGGTTTTACCACAGTTCGAAAAGGAAATAAGTATGTTTCTCTTAAAGAGCATGATTCTGTAATGATCGATACTTATAAGAACTGCTTCTGGAGAAATTCAAAATATACAAGAGGAAGTAAAGGAGCTGCAGGATCCATAATTGATTTTGCAATGGAGTTTAATGGAGCTGCTGATCATAAAGAAGCAATGCGTCAGATTGCTCTGATGTATGGAATCAAAGGAGAACAAGAAGCCAAAGTTTCTTTTAATAAAGTAGAAAAAAAGAAGACAACTACTCTTCCACCCAAACAAGACGTAAAGTTAGATTTTCCTGCAAAGGATAAGGACAGCGAAGATGTCTATAATTATCTTAGTGAGGAACGCTGCATAGATAAAGCAGTTCTTAGATACTTCTTTAATAAAAGAATGCTCTACCAGGATAAACATAAGAATTGTGTCTTTGCTACACAGCACTTTTGTTGTGTTCGAAGTACTGGAGAAAAGAAATTTGTTCAGGATAAACCCGGATGTGATTACAATGAATGTTTTTACTTTCAGGGAAAGAAAGATAATGATACTTTGATCGTTGCTGAATCAGTTATTGATATCATGAGCGTTATGACAGAGCTTTGTCATAAGAAAAAGATGTTCATAAATTATGATTATCTTGCGCTCTCAGGGACCGGTAAGCTCATGAGCGTAAAATATCACACGGATAAGAATCCGACATATAAGAATCCGACATATAAGAATGTGATCTTATGCTATGACAATGATGAAGCAGGTAGAAATGCTATCGCTTCTACTAAAGAAAGTCTTAAAGATACAAATATAAAGGTGATCGTTTGTCAAGCTCCTTCTGGGAAGGACTGGAATGATTATATTGTTAGAAAAAAGATGTCCTCACGGGGAGGATATAAATTTAAGTAAAAGAAATGATTATATGATATAATAAGCCAATCAAGAGGTAGTAGTACCCTTGAAGTTAAGGCTAATAAAAACCGCTTCGAACTTGTCAGGGTAGGGAGTTGTTTTTATTATTTATTCTTATTCTCTATAATTTAGATAAAAAAGACCGCAAACTCATGATGAAATAAGGTAAACGCGGTCTTTTTTATTGTCATTTTTTATATCGTCCTCACGGTGAGGACATTTTATCAATAGGAATCTGTATGTATTGTGTGCTACAATAATTTTAGTGGATTTAATAACCGAATCCGCTATGTCAGTGCAACAGATTCTCCTCCGTTGCACTGGCATCCCCATTTTCTGTTTTATGATTTAAAGAGTTTTTTATGATTAAGATGTATGAAGAAGGCGATATTCGCGCCGAATGGAAAAACAATATTGATGGTTACAAAGTAGATTATTCGGATCTTCACGGGTTTTCTCTCTTTGCTTTTTTGCAGAGCCCTTCTGAAGAAGATATTTCTAAGATGTCAAAGGATGCTGATATTGTCATATATTTTGATGACATGGATGGAGTCGGATTCTTTACATTCAATTTTGATGGAACAGGAGGAAGTGCAGCTTTTGCTCCTTCTCTTAATCTTGACTATCCCAAGTTTAATATTCCGGATGGGCTTTCTGGATTTCCTTTTAATATCTATGTGATCGATTCTACAACAGGGAAGATAAAGTCTTTAAGATCTATTACACTTTCCTCAGATTTTTCTAAATGGCTTTCTGATTGGTGCAGGCAAAATGAGATCCTTAACCTTTCGTTAGATCATGTAAAGGATATCTCTAAAAGGTACTTTGATTATATTAAAAAGCACGACAAAAAAAGAGCTTTTAGAATAGCGTTTAATACAACAAAGAAATGTATTGAACATGCACACGATACCGGAGGCCGTTAGTAAAAGATTATATCTTTATAAATTTACAAAAATTTTCCAAAAGCTATTGAACTATCAATGTTCCTTCATTGACAATTAAAATATTAAAAAGAAAGTGAGGGAGCTATATGTACATTACAGATTTGGAATGGTATTCAGTTCATTGCTCACCAATCCTGCATTTTGATGGTCGAGAGGTATTTTTGGCATATGTATCTTTTATGGGTGAGGATAGAATAGGCAGGTGGTGCGGAATTCAGTTTCCGGAAAAGCACCTGACTTATTGCAGAAATTTTTCAGAAGCAGACATAGAACTAATAATAGATTATCTTTCAGCTAAGGAGGATGATCTCTGGAAAGAAGCTCATTCTTTGCCACCAAGGGAAGAATGGGAGTTAGATGATATAAAAGATGATTTATTTTAAAACATAAGCAGTAATCTGAGTTTTCAATGGCCAGATTGCTGCTTTATTTTTTTATATGGTGTCCTCACGGTGAGGACAATTTCATTCTCTTAGAGAGTGAGAATTTTATAAATATCAATTTTAATTCGATGATGATTTTGTATATGTTTTCGTTCTCACGTCGTCCTCACGGTGAGGACGGTTTTTGTTTATCATTGGGTATAGGTTTTAGCCACAAAATGCATTTTTCTAGGTTTTTGCGGATTTCTTATGTACCATTCCTAACCCCAGCACCGACTCACTAAATTCGCTAAAGCTCATTAAGTGATCTGGTGCAGCCCCTTCCCCGACTCCAGGGGGCAAGCAGCTAAAGCTGCTTAATTTGTTTATGAAGTAATTTACTTTTTGTCATAGTGGTCAATTTATAAGTCAAGAGCTGCCCGGACTACGTCCAGCGTACTGTCTCTTGACTTATAAAACGTCCATGTTTCCATCGCTGTGGCGATAGGGATAAGAAAAAGATTTTCAATCCCTATCGCTTACGCGATTGTACCATGGACTATAACTTATCTTTGATCGGACCTTTGAATTGTTATGTCAGGGGCTTTGCGCCCCCAACACCCCCGCAGGCTCAAAGGATAAGAATGATGATGCTGGCTGAATTTTATGGTATACTAAACCCTGTTCAAAAGTGACCCCTTAACTGTCTTAGTGCCGCAAATGCTAAGGACAAACAGTTTAAGTTCGCACAAGTTTAAAGGCTTCCATTTTGGGAGTCTTTTTAATATAGAATTAATTGACAAAGTGTGTACAATATACTATAATATTAGAGTAGGGAATATGCTTCCCTTATCTTCTGTGGGTGAGAGTAACAGAGGATTAATTATTGAAGAGAAGACGTAAAGAAAAGAACAAGAAAACTTATGATAAGATTTTAGCTGTATTTGCAGTTTTGGAGATTGCTTTTCGAATCTTAGAACATATATCAGCTATTATCAAGAATTTGATTAAGTAATTATTTAATTCTTTGCATCACAGTGGATGTGATTATAATCGTCGATGGTTTTTGCGGAACCACAAAATACACTCGCAGGGGCGAGGAAGAGGTTGCTGAAACTGTGGTGTTCCTTTACAAAATGGCTTATTTATGCTATATTAATAGTATTCAATAAGAGATCCTCGGCTGTCTTAGTACCGCAAATGCTAAGAATAAACAGTTAGACTCTCACCAGATTAAAAGGCTTCCTTTTATGGAAGCCTTTTTGGTATTAATTCAATTATGTAGGCTCTTCATAAAATGGCTTGTTTATGCTATATTATAAGTAAGCAATAGAGTAAACCTAAACTGGCTTAGTACCGCAAATGCTAAGAAAAAACAGTTAAAGCTCTCACTTACTAAAAGGCTCCTTACAGGAGTCTTTTTTTGGTGAATGATAATTGACATTGTGTGTACCAAGTACTATAATTAATAATGTAAAGAGAGCCGCTGGAGCGGTAGTTATATTAGCTGAAAAGCAGGAAGCGAGGATTTTATTTTATGGAAGAACAATTATTAACTGAAATACTTAGGGAGCTTAGAGCTTCAAATGAAGCACTTTATGAAATGAAGAGGGAGCTAAAGCAAATAAAGGAAGATACAAATTTCATTTCAGATAGTGGTCTTTCTCTTTCACAGAGAACGGCAATAGCAAGTGAAACTCTTGTAGACAAGTTTACAGCTTGATACTATAGAAGTGGTAGTCATACAACTGCCACTTCTATTTTTGTTTAGATGTTGTTTTTAGAAAAGAGAACATGATGGAGGATAAACCTAATGCATAATGAGGAGATGACGGAGAAACAACTTGTTGTCAATCTGATTGAAAATTACATGAATCTTATGAGAATTAAAAATGCTGATGATAAGGATAAAGAGATAAATTTTCAGTTATGCGAACTAAAAGCGAAACTGAAAATTTTAGGAATCAGCACTGAAAATCTGACTATCGAATAATAAAAAATCGCCCTTGCTACTAAAGTAGCAAGGGTTTTCTGCCTTATGGCAGAACTCCGGCTTATGCCGGAGAATAAGAAAAACGTTGAAAATTAGAGGGTGAGCTTAAATGATCCAGGGCTCTTTATGTGAGCACAGAATATTGACGTTGTGTGTACTCTGTGCTATAGTTCTTGGTATAACCATGAAATAACAATTTAAAGGCGATTTTATAACTTTTATCATATTGACGACTGTTTGTTCAAAATGGGTGTCAAAAAGCCTTAGAACGCAAAAATATGAATCCATAAAGTAATATGACTTTGAAGTGGAGGCATATAATTGTTCTGGACGTTTTCATGGGCACAATGCTTTATACGTTTGATATTGGTGATGGCGTTATGAAAAATCAAAAGAAAAGTGAAATCGATACGCTGGATTTTTTCGTAGAGCGAGATATACGTGGTGAAGAAAAACAGATACCAGATGAGAAGGAAAAAAGTAAAGCTAATAAAACTGTTCTAAGTTTATTTCTAGCAACTGTTGCAGGAATTATTTTTGAAATAATCTATTGGGCGGTTGGAGATGTTGGACTTGGTTTTCTTGATGACTGTATGGATTATCTATGGGAATATAGTGACGTAGAATTCTATGCATGGTTTTTCCTGATTTACTACATCGTGATAGCATTAGCAGGAATAATTTTGATTAGAAGTCGCAGGAAGAAATCTGGAGGGATTGTCAACTTAGGTACAATTACGATAGCAATTTTTGCAGCTATATTTGTTCATCATCTTTTTATGGCGCATGACAGCGTAGTATATTATCAGCTTCATGGAGAATTTTATCCTGAAGTATGTGATCTTGGATATGCTTATTTTGCTCTATATTTGGGAAGTGTTTATCCCTTATGGCTTTTGACAATAATCATAACTGCATTTTTTAAAAGATATGGAAAGTCATGAATAATAAAAAAGTTTTTGGATTGATGGATTGAATTATTCAGTCGCTGATATTCCAATTGTTTTAGATAAAAGGATTGTTTTGATATCAAAGGCATGTTTTGGACCAGCGGAAATTGATGAGCTAGGGATTGATGAAAATAAAAATCCATTCGAGCTTCATAATTGGTGCGAAGATGGAAACTACTGCAGGAATATTTCTGTGGAAGAACTTATTGAAAAAATTGAAGATTATATTTTAGTCTTTCAAAATCAGAATCTTGATAACGGAGTTGATTCTTGTAAAAAAATAGTAACCTGGCTAAAAGCTATATTCACGTAAATGACATTCTTACTTAGCATAAATACTTGAAATGATTGAAAGGTTTTATCAGCAATATGGGTTTTGCAGTAAAGAGCGAAGAAATAATCTACGACGAAAGAATTGACGGAAGAGTTGTTTTGACTGATTCCGGCAACAGGATAAAGTTTAGTGGCCAATATTTTTGGATAAAGTGTTGCGGTTATGTTGAAGATCTGAGCGTCTATTTCTTTGTTGACTATGATGGTGAAGAGCATGTAATAAAGTGGCAAAATTGTGATTGCGGAGAAGGATGGTTTTATCTTCACTGGAAAGAAATAGAAGATGAAAAATATTCATCGCATGATGAGTATGTTTATAAAATGATATTTACTAAGATGCCGGAAAGAAATGGACAGATAACAACGTCTGAGAGAATCAGTTTTGAAAAAGAAACTCCTGATAATAAGAGCTTTATAAAAAAGTTGGAAAGTATAAAATGAGTAGCGAAAGTAAAAAAGGATATCTAAAAATTCTTGCCATAATTCTTATCTTTTTTATCGTTCTTTTCTTTAGAAGTCGTGTTTGCGAAAGAGTAATCGTAAACGGACAATCAATGGAACCCAATTTTAAAGATAGTGATATTTGCTGGGCAGATAAAAGATATAAATCTATCGAAAGATATGATGTGGTTGTTGCCAGAACTGATAATGAAATGATCATAAAAAGAGTGATCGGTCTTCCGGGTGATACAATCAAGATTAAAGATGGGACTGTATATATAAACGATGGAAAAATAGATGATGAGTTTGATTTTGAAACTTATCCTGATGGAACAAAAGATTATAAAAATTATGCAGAGGACAAAAATCAAGAAGTGATTTTTATCTGTGAAGATAATCAATATTTTTTGATGGGGGATAACAGGCAACATTCTGCTGATAGTAGAATTACTGGTCCGATAGATTTAAGTGACATTGATGGTAAAATCGTTATGAGATTTTATCCGTTCAATCGAATAAAAAAATTTTAATGTAGTCCTCACGGTGAGGACATGTAAGAGGAAAGAGTTATGTTTGATTTTTTTATTGATACGTACAAAGAGCTTGTAAAAGGGGAAGATGTAGAATCTGCTAAGAAACTTAAGAAAGAAAAGGAAAAAGCTGAAAAGATTATTTATCCTAAAGATGTAAAGATTGTAACTTATGTTCTTGCAGGATTTTATATTTTGGTGGCATTAGTATCCTCGATTCTTACTATAAAATTCTATGGTTTTGGTTTTTCAGTAGTTTCATCTATTTTGCTTTCGATAATAGCAATCTTGATTATTATTTTCCTTTCAAGAAAAACAAAAAAGGGAGAGATCATATCAATAATTTTAAGTGTAGTTTTTGCACTGGGATTATATGGTTCTTTAATGCTATCTTCGTTGTTTGCACAGATGAAATAAATTGATTTATATATTCACATGAAGAGGAAAGAGCATGAAGAAATTTTGGAAGAAAAAAGAAAAAGAACAGGAAGAACCTATAAATTGGGATGAGGAACTTAAATATCTTAATGCATTAATAAAATGGTCAAATGATCCAAACAGAACTATAGAAACACATCCTGATTATATACACAGAACACCTGAAGAGGAATATGCTATTAAGCAAAGAATGCAAAAGGATAGTGATAGAGCAAAAATTAAGTTTGCAATTGAAACAACAATTATCGAAATCATATGTACGCCTCTTAGAATTGCATTTTCGATATTGACTCTTATTTCAGGTTTAGCAATTTACGCAGGTGGGTTTTCTTTTCTATATGGGTGTTTCCAAGTGTACAGTAATATTGGAAATGACATGAGTTTTATATCTGCAGTAGTGGCAGAGTGGAAATTTTTACTATTTCCTTTTATTGCTTCTTTTTCACATGTTGTCTTTATGAAATTGGAACAAATCTGTGATGCAAACAGTATGTATATATTGTGATTATATTTATCAATTTTTAAATAGATGTTGCAGCTGTTGTAAGTTAGTATTAAGGTGCTTCATCTATTTTTTGTACATATGATTATTTTAGAATATTGCATTTGGTGCTACAAATACTGGTTTGATAATGACTGAATTGAGGCGCCAAAATATAATTAAATTCATAGAATTTAATTATATAGCAAGCAGTGGGAGGTGGATAGCCACCATCCCGCTTGTTAGTGGGCGAAGCCCCCTAAAACCCCTTTTTTATAGACGGTACGAGTTTGAGAACTATTTTAATAGTTCCTCACGGTGAGGACGGTTATGTTGGTGATTTTTTATTATTGTTTAGTTATTTCGGTTTTATGGTTTCTTTACGTGCTTATGTGTAAAATCTGGAAAAATGGTAAGAAGATATTATGTATTCCAATTGGAATTTTGATTATGACAATTCTTTTTTTGTTTGTATAAGGATATAGATATGGCTGAGAAAAAAAGACTAAGAGATAAACAGATTGTTATAAGGCTTCTTGATGAAGAATATGAAATTTTAAAAGCAAAATGTGATGAACTTGGAATTAGTTATTCCGATTATTTTAGGCAACTTATTTTGTTTGGTTCTGTAAAGCAAAGTACAAAAAAAGATTCAAAAGAAGAACATAAAAAGTTTATGTATGAGATCAATCATATAGGTGGAAATATAAATCAGATTGCTCATAGAGTGAATTCAAATCGTATAGAATCAAAAAAAGATTATGAAGATCTTATGATGGAAATGAGTCACCTATATCATTCATATTCTAAGGCAGTTAAAGGAGATATAGATACATTTAATTGTGATCTTGAATGTATAAGTGATTCTATAAAAAATATTTCTGAAAAGAAACAGATAAATGATAAAGATATAGATTTTATTAAAAGGACTATAAGAGAACTTAAGATAAAATTTAATGAGTTTATGAAGGTAGGGTTTTAAATTTGGCTTATACTGAGATACACAAAATTACAGCCACATTAAATGCAGCTCTTGATTACATTTCAGGAGATAAGGTTGAAGAAATCACGAAAGAAAAGACAGAAAGAATTCTTAGTTTAGAAGGTGCAGCTATTGGAAAAAACTTGAGTGATTCTATAAAGGATTCTCTTGATTATGCTGTGGATGATAAAGAAGGAATCGTAACTTTTAAAACATATACATCGTATAATTGTTGCTTTCCTTTAGACAATCAAAGCTTTGGAAGTTACATAATTGATCATTCTGCTTATTGGAGTAAGAAGAAAGAAAAAGATAAGAATCGAAAGACAACAAAAGATAATAAAGAAGTTGTTGCCTGGCATCTAATTCAAAGTTTTGAAGAAAGCATAAGATCGGAAATTGCAAATGAGATTGGCAGAAAACTAATTGAAAAGATCATTCCGGATTATCCTTGCCAGATATCTACACATACCAATACAGAACATACTCATAATCACATTATTTTTTCTGCGTGGGATGTTGATGGAAAGAAATATAATGATGATATTAAAGCAAAAAATTTGATAAGGAAAGTATCAGATGAACTATGCCAAGAATATGGGCTTCATGTTTTAGAAGATACAAAAGAAATGAAGCTTGTTAAGTATCAGGATTCAGATGGAAATCTTAGATATTACGAGCCAACTGATAGAAAAATTGAGATGATAAGACAGCGCGAAGAGGGAACTGTAACAAGGGATGATGTGAACAGTTATCGCAATACATATCAGTATGAAGATAAAGAAGCAAAAAAGGAAACTATCAGAGTAATTGTCAAAAGAGATATCGATTATCTTCTTCCACAGGTTTCATCTTTTGAATCACTTTTACAGAGATTAAAAGAGCAGGGATATCAGATCAGGGATAAAAAGAAAAACGGTGAATGGCTCACATATATTACTTATAAACCTCCTACAGCTGAACGAGGAGTAAGAGACTATACTTTGTCAGAAGATGAGTTTTATAAAAGAGAAAATATTGAAAGAATCATCCTAGCAAAGAATAAAGAGATGACTGCTACTAAGGCTGATTCTTATAAATATTTTGATGAATATGTCGTTGGAGAATGTGATCCGTTCAATGATATTAATGAGAACTATAGAGTTGAAAAAGATGATAATAATAGGCCTTATACAAAACAAAGGAGCATTGTAGAAAAGAAAGTAATAAGTGATATTAGGAAGGATTATAGAGTTAACAGAATAAGTGATTATCGATATCTTCATAAGAGTAATAATGCTCTTACTTCCAGAGAAAAGCAGATCCTTGAAAGTATTCAGTTTAAGTATAAATGTTTAAAGTTTCTTGAGCATAAAGACATTATAACTTTCACTGCAATTCAGGAAAGAATTGATAAGACTTCAGAACAGATACAGAGAATGAATTCTGCAATTGACAGCCTTCGAATGGCCATAGAAAAAGAAAGAAAGCTATTACTACTTCCTGCAGAAATAGAAAAGCTCTCTTATAAGATTGCCGAGAAAAATAACAATGATGGATACAAGTTCACTGAATATTATGAGGACGTAAATACTATAAACAAATATAAAAAGATCCTTCAGGCAAAAGGACTTGTTACTCCGGAAAAACTAAAAGAACAGGAAAAGAAAGTAAAGGCTTCTGAAGCAAAACTTCGTAATTTTGAAGCAAGAGCAGATCTTATGAATAGTGAGATGGAGACTTATAATCTTTTCAATGCATATGTTAAAGCTATTGGTTATGATGTTGAGCGTGAAAAGCAAAATGAGGTAGAAAGAATTAATGAAAATAGATCAGATGGACGAGGACTTTTATAAAGAGTTATCAAAAGATAATGTTATTAAAATGTCCGGTGGACAATATATTATTACCGGCAAAGGTGATTCGTGGAATGAAGTAAAAGATGAAATCGAGGATATATATAAATCCTGGATCAGTTCATGCGAATTACTTGGTCAGGGAGAGGAAGAATTATTATCCCGTATTGATAAATCAAAGATTATTAAAGATGTAGAAGCAGGGAAAACTGGATATTATTTTCTAGACAAAAAAGGAATTATAGGTCAGCCAATTATTATTGCACAGGATGATGAAGAACAACGAGTAAATCTGTATCTTTTATTATTGTTTATTTCATCAAAGCTAAGTGAGCATACAAAGGATTATTTACTAGAGTTTATAAAGAAAGAGCAGATAGGATAATCATTGGATAAAACACTTCTTGGAAACAGGAAGTGTTCTTTTTTTGCAAAAAATATCAGATGAAAAACTTTAATAAATTTGCTTAAAATTATTGTTTTTATTGAAAGAATGCGTATAATTAGTGTTATGGTGTACCATAACACCATAACACTAAAAATTCTACGTCCTCACGGTGAGGACAATCTTTATGAGGTAGTTTTATGGCAGATTTAGGAACCGATGCAGGACACGCAACTCTCAATCTATCAACGAAAGTCTTGGAGCTTATAGGTAAGCTCATAGATAAAATCTTTGATCTTATCGTAAAAAGTAAAGAAAGAGGTTTGGTAGCGCTTGAGTATAAGCAGGCAAAAACAAAAGCAGAACAGGACGTTATTTTAAGAAGATTAAGAAGTAAAGCAGGTCTTGTAACAAAGGATCAGATGGAAAAGACGGGAAAAGAACGTATGAATGTAGGAGTTCAAATGTCTCCGGAAGATATGAAGCTTTTCTCAGATATAGCAAAACGATATGAACTTCCTTTCTATGGATTGGAGGTTCCTGGGACCGATCAAAAAGAGCTAGGTATTTTTTGCGAAGATCTTGAAAGGTTCAACTTGGCTTATAGCAGACTTTCTGATGAAAAAATCTTAAATAAGATTCAGCAGGATATTGATAATCTTGAAAGAAAGGGAGTTGAGAATCTTTCAGATGAAGAAAAGGATATGCTGAGAAATCTTAAAGAAGCAAAACAAGCAAAGATAGATCAGATAACAAATAACTTCAACGAAGAGATGGATGAGTCAATCATAAAGGATGCCGTTCTTGATGATTTTGGGGATCTTAGAAAGATGGATATTCAGGAAGGTCTTGATAGACTCACAGGATACAACTTATCAAAACCGGATTCTGGAGACTTTGTTTTAGCTTCTGCAACAAAGCCGGGAGACTATATTAAAGTTCATGGTTTTGATGATTCTTTTGAGAATGAAAAAGGAAAAAAGATCAATTATGTTCGCTCTCAATATGATGTTTATAAAAACGGGGAGCTTATTAAGAAGTTCGACGACAGAAGATATGTAGGAAGACCAAAAGGATATTGGGAGTCAATCAAAAGTGAAATGAGTAATATCCTTGGCAATCCTAAGTTCTTTTATAAATTTAAGACTGAGAGCATATATAAGTCTTGGGAAGAAAATGTAACCAAGCAGAATGATCAAAGAATGAACAACAATACAATTGAATCTCTTAAAGATGAGTTACAGAAAAAGGGATTTGGTTATGAAAATGGAAACGCGACATTACTTAATGATGTGACTGCTAAAGACGGAACGATTATTCCCAAAGGTCAGGTAATTGATAAAGAGTTCCTAGTAAATGTTCTAGGAAGAAGTAACGAATATACTTCATTCGAACAAAGACAGAATTTAGTGGAAGCATTTCTTATAAAGCAATCTATGGATTCACTTGAAAAGTCAAATGAGCTTGAGGAAAAACTCGGACTTAAGAAAGCGGAGATTGTTGTAGAAGAGGATCCGGCAAAAGTTACGCAGCTTAAATTGGAATACGATGATCTTGATAAGAAACTTAAAGCTGAAAAAGAGAACATTGATCGCATCAATGATAGAAGAACAAGGCTTATCGCATCAAGAGAAGAAAGAAATCTTTCTAATTCCAAGGAAGACCATACTCGTGATGATAGCCGCGAAGAACATATAAATGAAAATGAACAGACTTTTGCACAGCAGACTCCGGATGATTGGAAGAGTGAAATTGAAAAGAATCGTGTGGATCAGGCTGTTAAAAACAACGATATGGCTGTAAAAGGCCAAACAATGGAACATGCTGATATAGCAAAAGATGTTTCAGATAAGACTAGATGATCGTCCTCACCGTGAGGACAATATGGAGGCACTAAATGAAAGTTGGATATGGATATCGATTAATACAGAATACAGTTTTTGGAAATGACCCTATTGATAATCATATAGGTGCATATGGATTTGAAACTGAAGAAGCTGCTGTAAAGGATGCCAAAAGAAGACTTCAGGAAGAGATAAAACAGAGTGCAATCTTCGTTTGGTCAATACAGTGCTATTCCTATACAAGAACTAAAGAGGGGTATATAGATGAAACCTAAAAAGGAAAACAGTATCCAATATGTTTTATATGCTGTGCTTCTTGTCTTTATTCTATACCTTGCTTTTCACCTTGCGTACTGTAAGGCGCATGTAGAAGTTCTTATATCAACAGGAACGATTAAACATCGAGATGAACTTTTTACTATTCTTAAGACACTAGGGCAAAAACTAACGGAAGCGCCGTTTGATTTTATCTGGACCGATGAATTTACATTCAAATATTTACGGAACGGTTTTTTTGTATGGTTCATTGCTGTAGTAGCAATAGAAAATTCCAAGAAGAATTACATTCATGGAAAAGAATATGGTACAGCAAGATGGGGAAAGCTCTCTGATATAAAAATGCTCTTTTCTGAAAATATTGCAAAGAAAGAGATTAAAGAACTTGGCCAGAGAAGGAATGTAATCCAAAGATTCTTTCTTAGAAAAAAGATAGTAAAACATTGGAATGCTGAAGGAAACAGAATACGAAAAGTCCTTTTAAAGGATGCTGAGATTCAAGAATTCAAACTTAGGGATGATGCATCAAAGGGCGTAGATATTTCAAAATATCCAAAACCAAAAAGTAAGGATGAGATATGCGCAGAAGTTGAAAGCATTGTCGATGCAAATATAAAGAGAGAATGGAAGCCCGTTCTTTATGAAGAAGAGTATAAAAAGCGGATAGATGATATTAATTCAAGTCCGTTATATGACAATGATGCTGAAAGGCAAAAACAACGTGATCGAGCAAAGAAAGATTTTGATGAGAAGTGTAAGAGATTTTATTACGACAAGGATGAAGAGTTAAGAATAAAAGCAAAATATCACAATATGGATATGCTTCTTACAAAGACTGAAAAGATCTCATTCATTAACCAGCAGTCAATAAATATGAACACTCTTATTGTCGGTGGTTCCGGTATGGGTAAGACCAGAGGATATGTTATGCCAAACCTTCTTCAGGCACATTCTTCTTATGTCTTTACCGATCCCAAGGGCGAGATATTAGAAAAAGGCGGTTATTTCCTTGAACATGTACAAGGATATAAAGTCAGAGCTCTTGATCTTGTAGATAAGTCAAAAAGTGCTTGTTTTAATCCTCTAATATATCTTCACCCTGAAAGACCGGGATATGAAGAAAGAGTAATAGCTCTTGTAGAAACCATCATGATAAATACAGATGGAGGCGAAAAGAAAGATACACCGGATCCATTCTGGCCCAAAGCTGAGAGGATGTTTTTGCAGGCTCTCATTTATGCAATACCTAAAGCCTTTACTCCAAAACATCAAACATTTCAGACATTGTTAGATCTCATTGCAATGTTAGAAATTAAGGATTCAAGTAAAGAAGACTTTAATTCTGATCTTGATATCTTCTTTAGAAAATATAAAGAGAAGATGGGAGAGGAGGATTTTGCATACAAAACGTATTCAGAGTTTAGAACAAAAGCTCCGGATAAGACTGGAAATTCAGTACTTATGTCTATTCTTGCAAGAATGCAGCCATTTAGAGGCTCAGAGATAGAGAGAATTTTTAGTACGGATGATATGCAGCTTGACCGGATTGGTGAAGAAAAGACAGCGATTTTTATCATTGTTCCACCTACGGACAAAACATTTTCGTTTGTGTCAGGAATGCTCTTTACTACTTTGTTCCAAGAGATACAGTATTGTGCTTCGGTTGTGCATAGACATGAAGGCCAAAGGCTTCCTGTTCCTGTCAGACTTATTTTTGATGAGTTTGCCAATACCTGTGTTGTTCCAAACTTTGTTCAGCTTCTTGCATATGCACGAAGCTTTGGTGTAGGAATGACAATCATCTTACAGTCTCTTGAGCAGATCAAAAAGATATATGAGAAAGAATGGGGAGTCATCATAGATAACTGTAGTTCTATGTTATATCTTGGCGGTATCAAGCATATAGATACATTGAACTACTTTAGGGATCTTCTTGGAAAAGGTACTTTTGATAAAAAGACCACCGGAAGGACAAGAGGGCGTCAAGGTAGTAGTTCTACAAATGAAGATGTAGTTGGAAGAGGACTATTTGAGTCTGATGAACTATATGCGGAAATGAAGATTGATGAATGCATCTTGTTTGTAAATGGTAGAAGGCCTTTTTATTCCAAAAAGTACAAATATGAGGAACATCCAAACTACAGATTTACTTCTGACGGTAATTCAAATTACTCATATGATCATCATGCTATAAAACATGATCGTCCTCACGGTGAGGACAATAAAAATGAGAGTAAAACAGAAGATTCAAAACAGGATGCTATAAATGAAAGCACTATTACAGAAATAGAGATAAAAGATCCTGGGTATGATTTGGATCAGGAAGCAGCGGCTAGAAGGCTTGCAGAAAATCTTAACAAGTATGATGTGATTTCAGATGATGAGCTCATGGTTGATGATGGCGAGACATCTGAAGAAGAGCTAAACGAGGCTTATGCAGAGTTGTTCCTAAAGGATGAAAAAGAAGATTTTCTTAAAGTGACTACTATAGATAAATTACAGGAAAAAGAAGCTACTGCATCAAGAAGTGAGATAGACATTATCAAGTCGCTAAGCTTTATGGTCCATAACATAAAGGATTTAGATTTTATCCCTGATGAAGAACTTGTTGTAGAAGATGGAGAAACATCAGAATCGGATATTAATGAAGCATATGCGAGACTGCTTGATGAAACATCTGAAGAAGATTTTGTTATGGATGATGAGGAAGACAGTCTTGAGCAGCTTTTAAAAGATCTGGAAGAAGAACTTGATCTTAAATCTATCGATGCTATGACACAAGGCGATGAAGAAATCGATAGTGAAGATGATATATAAGAGATTTTCTTTTTTACTGCTATTAGACGCATTTAGGCGTTTGATATAGATACATATTTAAAAAATTTAGTTCTTTGCGAAAAAGGAGAGAAAAACATGAAAAAAGTATCAGTTAAGGAAAGAGTTGGAAAGTTTTTAAATCGTAATGCAGCTTCAATTGCTGTATGTGCTATTTGCACTCTTATGATTGCAGGACAGGTATTTGCAACAGCAGATGCTGAAAGTATGTGGATGGACATTGCGGACCTTATTAAGACTTGGGTAACTCGCCTTGGTGGTGTCGTAATGTTTGTTGGTGGCGTAATGTTTGGCCTTGGATGGAAGAATGATGACGCTGACGGTAAGACTCGTGGTGTAAATACGATGATTGCGGGAGCTATTGTTATCGCTGTAGCAGCTACTACTTCTGAATTCTTTCAGTAAAAGGTCAATTAGCAGAAAGATATGAGGTAATTAATGGATGAAGTAAAATTATGGTTGAAAAATCTACTTCATGAAGCATTTAACAGTTTTGATTCTCTTGTAAATAACAGTGTTTCAGTACTTAGTGGCGGCGGAGATGCATTTGGTTGGAATGCTGACGATGTTTGGAAACAAATTACAGATTTATCAGATAAACTAAAACCTTTTTGTTTAGTCGTTATTGGTATTTGCTTGCTAATAGAGCTTGCTCAAGTTGCGTCGAAAGTAGACATTATCAAATGGGAACATGGCCTAAAACTTGGTGTAAAAATGGTGTTTTCAAAGTTAATGATTGAGGAAGCTCCTAGGTTTCTTAAAGCTTGCTATGATCAATCTGCTGCATGGATTACTGCTATTGGAGCTCCAGAGGCTGTAAGAGTAGGTTCTGAGCTAGGAAACCGTATTGATGTAGAAGTAGATCGTATTACAGGAAATATATTTCAACCTTTAATATTATTTGTTGTTTGTTTACTACCACTTATGGCTGTAAAAATCTGTGGACTTTTAGTTGAAGTAATTGCATTTGGAAGAATGTTTGAGCTTTACTGTTTGTTATGTGTATCACCGTTACCATGTGCTTTTTTTCCATTAGGAGATGGAAGTGGCGGAGGGTTTAGTAGGATTACCAGAAAGTTTTTCTTAAATTTTATAGGAGTATGTTTACATGGCGTAATGATTATTATAAGCATACAACTGTTTAAAATAATGATGGTTTCCGCGGTATATTCAATGGGGGCAACATCACAGGATGCAGCTACAAATATTACAAATCTATGTTATGCAATGTTACTTGGCGGAATAGTACTTGTTATGGCATGTGCTAAGAGCGGTCAGTGGGCAAAGTCGATTTTGGATGCAGGCTAATTAAGGAGGAATACAGTTATGATTGCAGTTAGAATTCCTGAAGAGATTAGAAAATATAAAGAGAAGCTTGCATTTGGACTTACAGCCAGGCAGCTTATCTGTACAATCATTACTTTTGCAATATGTGTGCCGCTATATTGGAAAGGCAAGGATGTAATTCCTGAGGATATACTTGGATGGGCAATAATTATTATTGGTCTTCCGCTCTTGTCAGTCGGATATGTAAGAATAAATGGCGTAACAATGGAGAAGATGGCCAAAATTATTTTTCTTACTCAAGTGCTTTATCCGGTTAAGAGAAAATACAAATCAGAAAATGCTTTTCGTATGTGGCAGAACATGGCAGATGCAGAAGATAGACCAAAGACAAGTAGAGATAGAAGACTACTTGCAAAATATAAAGAGGAGTTGGCATTGGAAAAAACATTTTTACTTGCGGAAGCAGAAGCAAATGGAGAAGCTACCTACACAAGTGATGTTGACAAGGCAGCTGCTCCCTATGATGTAGATAAAGAAAAAATCCTCACCGTGAGGAATCCTTTAAAAAATAATAAGGATGATAAAGATAAGAAAGAAAAAGAAAAAAAGAAAACGGAAACAAAGCTTGCCAAACAGGCGAAAGCTATTGAACAGAAGCAATTAGATAACCCTGAATATGTTCCTAATAAGAAAGAATTTGAGATTCTTAAAAAGTATAAGGCTGAACAGCTTAAACTTCGTAAGCAGGAAATAGAAAGAGGAAAAAAACAGCTTAAGAAAAAGAATAGTGTTCTTAAAAAGAGAAGAAAAGCGACTACTGTCATTCCTAGAACAGTACAGCAATCTATTCCTTTTATTGCTGATTATGACGAAGGACTTTTTGAGGTAGAACCTAATAAGTTTAGTAAGATGTATGCCGTTAAGGATATCAACTATAAGACAGCCCAACAGGATGATCAGGTTGATATTTTTGTAAAACTTGGAGAGTTCTTTAATCATTTTTCTGATGAGATGAAATTTCAGATCTGCATTGATAATAGGACAATGTCAAAGAAGGAACAGCAGAGAAGAGTATTTAAGCAGATGAAGAATGATGGTAATGACCGTCATAGAGTTGAATATAACAAGGTTATTGCCAGAGCTATGAGTATTGGTAAGAACGACATGAATCTGCAGAAATATATTACAGTTACTATTGACGCAGATTCACCTATTGAGGCATTACTTAGATTCCATAAGATTGATGCAGAAGTTGTTCAAAATCTAAAGAAGATGGGATCAGATGGCCGTGTTCTTTCAACAACGGAAAGACTGTCATTCTTCCATGATAAGTTTAGGAGAGGAAGAGAAGGCGAGTTTCATATTGATTATGATTATATCAAGAAGCAGGGCATCTCTTCTAAAGATTATATTGCTCCTGAATATATGGAGTTTAGAACAAAGCATGTTCAGGTAGAAGATGATTATTATAGAATTCTCTATCTTAATAATCTACCTAAGTCTTTGCAGGATGAATTCTTTGCCCTTTTAGTAGATCAGGATTTCCCTATTACTACAACGTTATCAATTCAACCTGTGTCACAGGATAAAGGACTTAGAATTGTTAAGAAGCAGCTTACTGGTATTGAAGCAAATAAGATTGAAGCAGAAAAGAGAGCGATTAAATCCGGTTATTCTCCGGAAACAATTCCTCATTCAATCAAGGATGCGCATGTACAGGCGGAAGAATTATATGATGACATGCTTAATAAAAATCAGAAGATGTTCTTTGTTACTATAACTTGTCTGGTACATGGTAAATCTTTAGAAGAGCTTGATGATAACTGTAATCACGTAATGAGTATAGCAAGACAGTATACATGTCAGCTACAGTGCCTTACTATTCAGCAGGAAGAAGCATGGAGAGTAACACTTCCTTTTGGTTATCATCCACATGATATGTGTGTTGATAGAGCTCTTACAACTGAGGCATCTTCAATATTCATGCCATTTAGGAACCAGGAGCTCTTCCATAGTGGCGGATTCTATTACGGAAGAAACAGTATTTCTCAGAACCTTGTCATTGTAAATAGAACAGAGATGAAGACTCCTTCAGGATTTATTCTTGGATCTTCCGGTTCTGGTAAATCATTTGCAGTTAAGAGAGAAATGCTTAATGTATTCCTTGATGATGATAAGACCGGAATACTTGTTATAGACCCTGAGAATGAGTATTCAGCGATATGTAAGTGTTTTGGTGGAACAGTAATAAAGATATCAGCTGATTCAGATTTCTATATCAATCCTATGGATATGAATGAAAACTATGGACTTGATGAAGATGATGATGTCGAGCTTACACCTCTTAGTACAAAGAAAGAGAAGGCGCTTAAGAAGAAGTCAGATTACATCTTATCAATTATTGAGAGAATGATCTCAATGGGTGGATCTGATGCCGCTTCAATGATTACTCCTTCCCAGAAGACTATCGTTGATAGATGTGTAAGAAAAGCATATTCGGAATATCTTGATCATGATTTTGATCCTGATTATCTTCCTACACTTTTAAATCTTCAAGATGCACTTGATGAGGAAGGTGAACTTAGTGTAGATGCACACTATGTTGCTGAAGGTGTTGAGTACTTTACAAGAGGATCAATGGATGTGTTCTCTCATAAGACTAATGTTGATGTTAATAACAGATTCGTTGTATTTAACGTAAGAGATCTTGGAGAACAGCTTAGGCAGATTGCACTTATCATTGTGTTTGACTTTATCTGGAACAGAATGGTTGAAAATAAGAATAAGGGCATAAGGACATATTGTTACTGTGATGAGATTCACGTTATGTTCAGAAGCTATTATTCTGCAGAATATCTTAAACAGCTATATAAGAGAGGTCGTAAATATGGCCTTGTAATAACCGGAATTACTCAAGATATTGAAGATCTTTTGCAGTCAGAACAGGCAAGAGGAATGCTGTCTAACTCAGACTTTATTATGATGCTTAACCAAAAGTCAGAGAACTTACGAGTTCTTGCAAGTATGCTTAATATCTCAGAGTCGCAGATGGGATATGTTACTAACGCAGATTCAGGAAATGGTTTGTTATTTGCAGAGTCGACACTTGTTCCATTTGAAGATAAGTTCCCTGAAGACAGTTATCTTTACAAACTTCTTTCAACAAAGTTTGGTGAAGGTGAGGAGTCAGATAGAGAAATGGCTGAATACGTCGAAAAGCTTATTTCAGAAAGCAACTTTACAGGACAAAAGACTGATAAAGAAATTGAAGAAGAACTTAAAGACAAATATGGAATACAGGCATCCTAAGTTTTTCAATGTCCTCACCGTGAGGACTTTTATATAAGGAGTTATTTAATTGGCAAAGTATAAAGAAACAAATGATGTTTCAGGTGCCGCACGAGCAAGAAATAGTTATGTTGGTACTTCAAATCATGTAAATGCTTCTTTTATTGCTTCAAAGCCATATGTAGGGAAAACCAAAACTTCATTAAATGAAGAATCACTGCGAAATGCTCTTGGAGCAATGAATAATGAAGTAAATAGAAAAACCGGAACAGATCATGTTCAAACTGCATCACAGATGCAGGTCTCGTCTGTTCTTAGAACTGTTTCATCCATAAATTACTATAATTCAAATCATATTATTACTAGTGATAGCTCAACGCCCAAAATAATGAAGCATTCGAGTCTTACGAGTGATTTGAAACATGATGCTGTTAAAGTTATTAGCCAAGCATCAAGGCTATCGTCTAGTGATGATCTTGGTACAGCAAGCGCAGGCGGAGTAGCCACCGCTACAGTTGCTTCTATAACTGGATTTAAAGCAGCGCAGGGTGTTGCTGATGTAGGAATAAAGACAGTTGCAGCTACAGGAGACTTTGCTGTTAAAGGTGTAAAAACAGTTGGAGATTTTGCTCAAACCATGAGAGCCGGAGCTAATATCACAAGGCTTGATGGTAGTGCCTATGAAATCTTAAAGCTTCATGCTAATGAAACAGGGTTAGCTCAAACAGCGATTGCTCATAATATTTTAAAAGCAAAGAAAGTAGTAGATTTTGGTGTAAACGGAGTAAAAACAGTTACTAAGGGAACAATTAAGACAGGGCGAGCTCTTATTTACGCTGGGAAAGTAACCAGAAATGTTTTTACAGGTGCATATACTTCAAAACAGATTGTTAATGCCGTAGGGAAAGGTGCTACTGCACTTGCATATGGCGCAGGGCGTTTAGGCCGTAATGGAATCAAAACAGCGTTATCAGGAGTTAGATGGACTTTTGTTAAAGCTTTTCCTAAGACTTTCAAGATACTTGGCAAGGGAAGTCTTGGCACATGGAGATTTGGAGCTAAAGCCCTAAGATCCAGTGGAGATTTGGGATTAGAAGCAGTTGGAACAACCATGGAAACAGCCTATCAAGCTGCAAATGTAGCTGAAAAAGCAGTTAAGGTTACTGTTAAGACAGCACAGGTAGGCGGAAAGACTATTCTATATACCGGAAAAGGAATAATCAAAACCGGAAAAGGTATTTATCGTGGTGCAACGTTTATTAAAAACAATGGACTTAGAGCAGCATGGAAAAAAGCAAGACAAAAGGCTGGGAAAGCCGCAGCAAAAGGTGTTAAAGGCGCGGCAAATGCAGTACTTGAGATTATAAAGAAGCTTGGTTCTAAGCTTGTTGTTCCACTTGCGATTATCATTGTGCTAGTAATGGGAATTGAGGTTATAGCTGCTCCAATAATGTCTGTGATAAGTATTTTTGGAGGTGTTTTTAGTGATGAGGATGGAAATGAAGTAGATATTGATAATTATCTTAATGATACATCTAAAGGAATTCCAGCTAAGACTGCAGCGTATAAAAATACTATTGTTTCTAAGCTTAAAGAAGCTGAAGGATCTTATGACATAGTAAGATTTAGGGCTAATACTTCTGAACAGGCTGGTGGTCTTGTAGCAGACCACACATATGAAGCTGTTAGTTCGGTGTTCCCAACAGACGAAGAAATCATTGAAATGGCAAAGCCACTTTTTCAAGCAGTGATTCTTATGAGATATGAAGATAATCCTTCCAATGCTGAAGTTCAGGAATTATTAGATCACATTATAAATACGATGTTTTCGATAGAACAAATTGATACTACAGAGTATTGTGGTCAGGATATTAAGACCGGTGAAGGCGAGATTGATACTTGTGGCTCTTGTGGTGCGATACATGCCCATGATGATTGTCCAAATCCAAAGCCTATAGAATACCATTCTTCTTATACTTGTGATGAATGTTGTTATCGTTATTGTCCGGGACACTCAGAGTATGATCAGGCTGCAGGTATAAGCTACACAAGTTATTGTGATGGCTGTGAAGATGCGTGTAATGGACATATTGATTGTGATGGACATAGTGTGACTACATATACTCTCAACTGTGATGGTATTTATCCTTTAGTACAAGAATACTTTACGGATCCCATAGATGATTTGGAAAATACATCTCCTCGTTCAAAAGAACAGGAAGACCAACTGTATTCGCTCAAAGAGTATTATGAGATTTTTGAAGAGATGGCAAGGCAGGTAGGAATAGGTGGCTATTCCGGTGGACTTACTATCGAGGATTTAAGCGGGGTTCAGTGGGTTAATGGTTCACGAACAGGATGCGATGATGTTGTTGAATATGCAAAATTGTACTTGGGCAATATCGGCGGACAACCATTTTGGTCGTATCTTGATTTTGAAGAGCGAGTTGCATGGTGTGCTTGTTATGTTTACTATGTAATGCAAAATTCGGGGCATGGTGGCAGTTATCCTGCATCATCTAATTATGCGTCTTGCCAGACTATGGCAAATGCATTTTCTTCCGAAGGAAGATTTGCAAACAATGATTTTAGAGACATTGTTGCAGGAGACGTAATCTACTTTGACTGGGGATGTGATGGACATACCGATCATACCGGAATTGTAATAGGTCGCGATGATAAAAAGGTATACACAATTGAAGGTAATTCAGGAGACAAATGCAAGATAAAATCTTACAACCTTAATTCACGAGTTATTTACGGATATGGTCTGATGAATTACTGATATGTATTGAATTACTTATGTGCTGTGTTAGAATTCACGCATATTTAGTGGTTTATAAGAGAAGGGACTTAAAGGTATATAAAGAAATGTATGCAGATAATAAAAAGGGGAAGGATAATTCAAGGTTATCCATAGGTATTCCTCAAACAGGAAATATAAGATCTTATTCCAAAGGGGTAAATCATGATCAAAGAACTACTGGGCTTAATCATCAAACTCATCCTGATAAGCTGCAGCATAGATTTACAGATAAGTTTGGAAGATAAGAAAGAGAGGATAAGATGAAAAAGGTAATTAAATCTTTTATATGTCAGATTTTAGTTTTTGTGTTTGCAGTTTTGGGCTTCTTTGCTGGGGCTTGTACGACAGTGCATGCTACTGAACTTAATTCTACTTTTACAGTGAAATTTGTTATTGCAGACTCAACTGGAAGTTATCCGGGATCAAGCCTTAACGTGTCTATGCAAGATATAATGGGAGAAGCTTCTACTGACTATGAAGTTAAAAAGGCAGCTTCATGGGGGAATACAACAGGAAATGTTCCCAGTATTTCTGTGAAAGCTCCGACCACTTATAAAATCTCTGTTAGCGGCTTGGAGGATGGATATAAGCTTGTAAATCATGAGTCAAACAGTGATATTGAATCATCTTTTGCTGCTACAAATAATGGAGAAAAGACATTTACTTGGGATATTGTAGCTAACAATGGTGAATCAAAGCCGGCTGTTACAAACGCAAATGCAACTTCAAATGTTGTTGCTGATAACGCAGATGCAGAGAGCGCTTATAAGGAATTTTTGGACACAGCTTCATTTATTCAAAATGATGATGCTTGGGCTGATTTTTTAAAAGGATACTCAATCATATCTAATGTACAGTGTTTTGGCAATATGTATTCAGAATATGTTGATAACGGCGATAAAACTAAGGAAGAGATGTATGCTGAGTATGAAGCTATGTCAGATTATGATAAGTTTTTGTGGACAACAACATATCTTTTCATGGCTGATAAGATAAAAAAAGGACTTCCGCAGGATCTTACTTATGATGCAATGTTAAATAATTCTGCTTGCCCTGTTCACGGGATGGGTATAGGTGATTTGCCTAAGGCGGATGAGGTTATTGAAGCATATGAAAAGCTTCTTAAATGGCAAGCTGATTATATTACAGCTAATGGTTGTCCTTTTAACTTCATCAACAATCGTTCTTATCTTGAAGAAATGGGTGTATCAAAAGTTGATGATACTGCGCAGAAAGAACGAGCTGAAAATGCTAAGAAGGAAAATGAAGAGATTCAAAAAGCAGTTGAGGAATTAAAAGGAGAAGAAAAGAAAAAAGGTATTTGGGATGATACTTTAGATAGTTTATCTTCTAACCTCATTACAATCTTGATATTATTCATTCTTCTTGGTGGACTTGGATATGTAATCTACCTTAAAAAGAAGAACAATTATACAGATGATATTCATGAGAAAAAATAAAAGAGAAAGGGGTTTGATGAAATGGGAAATAACTACAGTCAATTACTCGAGAAAAAGCAGGCAAAACTAGAAAAACTGTATGGTATACTAGAGGATACAAAGGGCAAGATCAAGGCACTTGAGAGCGAAATCAATACAATAAAGCTTACTCAGGATGCAGAACAGTTTGGAGCATTTAAGAAAGATCTTGCAGCTAAAAATTATAACGTAGATGCTATCCTTAGTGCCATAAGAGATGGCAGGATCGATTTAAGCGCATATTCAACGAGACAACCAGCTCAGACACATCAGTCGTTTAGTCAGACTCCGCCACAGCAGGATTTGGGATTTATGGAAAGCATGGAAAGCTAAGGGGAGTTAATACATGTCAAATATGGATTCTAGCATTAGAAAGGTTAACAGTAATGGATCAGTCGCAAATAAGATACAAAACAATCTAGAGTTCAAAATTATCACGGGTGAGTTAGCTCCTGGGGAAAAATTTCCCTCAATCCGTGAATTGGCTGAAACATACAAAATTGGCACAGTTACTGCACAGGCAATTGTAACCAATTTAAGCAAAGATGAGATCATAACAAAAAAGCCCGGAGTTGGATTCTTTGTTATGCCTTATGTAAAAGGTAAACTTGTTCAGAAGCATACTTCTGAGTGTAAAAAGATGCTTAAACGGGTTATAGAATATGCAGTACGATTTGGACTTGATCCGGAGGCTATTGTTGCTGAGGTTTTCAAAGAAGAGAATATTAAAGGATGATAGCCTCTAAAGTATAGAGGTAGTTAATGGATAAAAATTTAATAGGTTTACTTGCAAAAGGAAGTAAATTAGTAAATCTTTATACCGGTGATGTATATAAATTTTTGGAGCAAGAAGGAGATACCCAGTTTGTAAGGGCGATACTTCAAAGCGAAGAAAAATGGAATAAGTATAAGATGGTCTACGAAGATGTTCCTGAGAAGGAAATGAGAGTAGATTCAGCGGAGCTTGTTCCAGGAGATAAGATCCCTTTTATCTCAGTTAAAGGAAAGAAGCTTTTTGATGTCCGCAATATGGATATCGTTACTTACACAAGAAACAAGGAGATCATCAAGGCAAGAGTAGTATATCTTGATGGAGGAAATGAAGATAAGGATACGGTATTTACTTTTGTAGGGCAGGACGGTAAGGATATTTCCGATACCGGAAAGGGCTATACTGCAGAACAGTTTGCAAACGATTTTAACAAGAAGAAAAAGGCTGTTAAAAGGATAGTTGTTGAGGACGGTTTCTTTGCAGAAAAAGATACAAGATTTAATCTTGCTGAGATCGCAGAGAAAAATCCTAAGATTGAAGCTACAACAAGCACTGTTGTTACAACGAAAAAAGCATATAAGCCTCTTAATATTTCAGGGCTTAGAAACAGGCTTAAGAAACTCGGATTTTACTGCAAAGATCAGACTGCATTCACAAAGCTTAGTTTTTGGGATATGAAAGTCAAAAAGAAAAAAGAGATCGCAGTTACAGAGCAGCTCCTTATCTTGTTTAACAGTTCTGATGAAAGCAAGCTTGATGAGCTTCGCATGAATGATCCTGCATTATATGAGCAGGTAATCGAGATCAGAAACAACAAGCTTGAGCAGTATAAGTTTATTGAAGCTTACAACGTTGTAAAGCAGCTTCTTATCCAAGAGACAAAGCAAAATTGTCAGGTAGAACTTGCAAACATAAAGCGTAAGGCTTCTATCGATGTTACTGATGAAGAAAAAGCATATACAAGCACCAATATTGTAAGGATTGAAAAGCAGATTGAAGAATGCGATAAAAAGCTTGATGAACTCAACGGCTTCAGGAAGACAATTTTAGAAGATCACAACAAGGAACTTGAAGCTGTTAAAGCTATTAAAGATGCCAGAAAGAAAACCAGACATAATAAAGGCGGACTTTTTTCTGCAAAAAATAAGAAAAACGTAGCATAAAAGCTACACTGATCAGTAAATATTTTTCCTCACGGTGAGGAGTTTATAGGTGCATGGTGGTTATCATGCACCTTCTTTTTTTAGTATTTATTATGGGGTATAAATTATGAATTGTTTAAATATTGATTCTAAAAAAGAATTACAGTCAGTAGATGCTGACAATCTTATTGGATTTACTTTGTTGGGGCAGTACAACACCAAAGATGATCTAATACTCTATAAGGGGGCAAAATATCAGCCACAAATCACAATAAACATCGAAATCCCGCTATCTCAGCGCTATAAATTTGGCATTTCCTTAGATAGAAATAGTGGTTATAGAGTAGTTCAAATTACTGATGATGGTGAAACTCGAGATTATACAGAAAACATATTTCAAATAAAAAATGCCATGCTAAATCCTCTTGATGGCTCACAGCACATTATTTCAGCAATTGAAGCACAAGAATTTATATTGAATAATTACGAATGTTTTGCTAATCAAAATGATCATATGGGGCATCGATGCTATTATGACTAATTACGATGCTGCATTTGTTTGAGTAGTTGATTTAGAGTCACTTCATAAAACTGCTTTTTAATGTAAGTAGATTATTATGTTAAGTAACGGAAAGGAAAACCTCATGAAATCAATAGAAAATGACACTCACTCAACATATCATTCTACTCATTATAAGTTGTGTACGGCGGAAAAGCCCTCGGTTGCCAAAGATATCGCGAAAGTAATCGGGGCTACTACTAAGAAGAATGGATACTATGAAGGAAATGGATATAGAGTTACTTGGGCTGTAGGTCATCTCGTAGGGCTTGAAGAGCCTGAAAGTTATGGGTACATGGAGCAGAAAGAAATCTATGAGGATGGCAACGCAGAAAAGGCATGGAGCGAACTCCCTATTATTCCCAAGGAATTTAAGCTTAAGGTACTAGAGCCGACCAGAGATCAATTTAAGATAGTAAAAGATCTTATGCTCTCTGATGAAACAGATGAGATTATTGACTGCGGCGATATGGGACCTGAAGGACATATTCTGCAATGGTTTATTAGAGAAAAAGCAGGATGTAAAAAGCCGGTAAGAAGGTTCTGTGCAACATCTATGACAAAAGAAGCTATTCTTTCTGCCATGAATAATCTAAAGCCTATAGATAATTATAAGAACATAATAAAGGGCGAATACTGCAAGAAAAAAGCAGACTGGATAATTGGCATGTCACTAAGTAGAGCTGGGTCACTAAAGTACAATACGAATTTCAGTGTTGGAAGGGTGCAGAGTCCTACACTTTTCTTTATTGTTAAAAGATACATCGATGTGACAAATTTTAAGAAGAAAGACTTCTATACCATGAGAGCAGATCTTGATGGTTTTTCTGTATTCTGGAATAAGGATGTAGATGGTATTTTTGCATCAGACGTTAAGGACAGCGAAAACAGGGTAATAACAAAATTTGTTGTAGATAATAAATGCGCTGCAATAAGGGCAAGCAAATATGGCACCGTAACGGAGCTTAAGACAGAAAAGAAAGCGACAAACAGGCCGCAGCTTTATGACATTACTGAGCTTGAAAGAGATGCCAACAGAAAGTACGGATATACTGCAGCTGAAACACTTGCTACAGCTCAGGCTTTATATGAGACTCAGAAAGTTCTTAGTTATCCAAGGACAGACAGCCGTTATATTACAAGTGATCTTGAGCCTTATATGGTTGAAAGGATAAAGCAGATTTCAACGCTCCCAAAGTATAAGAGATTTAGTGAAGGTCTACTTTCTGAAGGACTGAACATAGATAAGAGGATAGTTGATGATTCAAAAGTAACTGATCACCATGCTCTTATCTGCACTGAAAACATAGCAGGTTTTGACCCTGAAAAGATCATCCCTACAGACGAAGAAAAAAGGAAAGGTGTTTCTGCAGAAAAGATGAGGAACATTCTTGATCTTGTTATTACACGCATGATAGTTGCTTTTTCACAGCCGTATTTTTACCTGCAGACTTCTGTTGAAGTTACATTCCTTGATGATATAAGGTTTACTGCAAGCGGAAAGCGGACTGTTAAAGAAGGCTGGAAAGGTGTTCAAAAAGGGATTATCGGAAGCATAGATGAGGAAGATGAAGAATCATCTGAAGAACAACTTTTTCCGGATATAAAAAAGGGAATGCAGGTAGAGATAAAAGATTGTGTGACCGTTTCCAAAAAGACTACGCCTCCAAAGCTTCATACTGAAGCTACACTTCTTACGGCTATGGAAAATGCAGGAGCGTCTATTGAAGGCGGCGAGATCTTAAAAGGACGCGGTATCGGTACTCAGGCTACAAGAGCTGAGATAATAAAAGTTCTCTTTGAAAAGAAGTACTGTGAGACCTTGAAGAAGGGAAAGACAAATTACATTATTCCTACTAAAAAAGGACTTAAGATAATAAGAGCTCTTCCGGTTGAGCTTACGTCACCAAAGCTCACGGCAGACTGGGAGAATAAGATAGCTCTTATAGCTGACGGTAAAGCTGATGAAAATGACTTTATGAAGGAGTTTATTCCGTTCATAAAAGATAAGACACAAGAGATAAAGAACAGCACTCTTTCTATTGATTTTAGGGATTCAAGAGATCCTGTAGGGAAATGTCCGTTCTGCGGAAGGGATGTACTTAAAGGAAAGAGCAAGAAGACAGGAGCCTCTCTTTTTTATTGCTCAAACAAGTTTGACGAAGATGATCCGTGCGGCTTTATGTTCTCAGTTGATTCGCCTGTATTTATCACAAGAATAGGTAAGAGCCTTACAGAGAAAGAAGCGATAAAGCTTATTACGGCAAAATCTATTACCAAAACCTGCAAGAAAAAGACAGGAGAAGGAACATATAAGGCAGTCTTTAGCTTTTCTAAGACAAATAGGGACGGGATTCCCGGCACATCAATCGATGTAGAGTTTGCCAATAAGAAAAAGGCTGTTAAGAAACACTCGTTTTAAATAAATCGGGAGAAATATAGATGAAGCGTACATTTATAAAAATATTAAAGTTTTCACCGCTCATATTCATAGCTGTTATAGTTTTGTTATTTAAGATTTCCTGTCCGATTAATGATAAAGTTTCCCGTGATGTCGTTAAAGAACTAAAGCAAATCCCTTTACCTGCAGGCACGGTTGTAGTTGAAGAAAAGGCAATAGCTGATAGACTTTGCGGAAACGGTGATGGGGTTTAGTACTTCGGAGCGCTTTTACTTAAGAGCGACTTATCTTTAGAGGTATTAGATGAGTATTATGCGCAGTATAGAGATGATAATGATTGCTATAGAGTTGAGCATCAATATGATCAACGCGATTACAACTGTTACACCAAATATGATCCAGGTTGTTTTTGCATCCAGACCCATGTTACGGGTCTGGAAAACAGGTATTGCCCCTACAAACACTGAATTAAGCAGATCAAACCTTGCAAGCAGTGTTGTTGCAATGAACATGATCAGATAAACCGGTATGCTTCCTTCAATCTCGAGCTTAGGATTACAGAGAGCCCTGCTTGATTTCAACCTCGGTATTGGTTTCAAGTCTGAAGTCCAGAGCAGTCTTCATATCCTTTACCAGCGCCTCTTTGAATCTTCGAAATCCATATGTTTTTCCTCTCTTCGTTTTATTGAGCCATCTGTTTATGGGCAAAAGAAAAGCGCCAGATCCACGCTGCTTTCACAGTCATGAGCTGACGCTCTCAAGTACCCTTATTTAATTATGCGCATAATAAAGACAAGGAAGCATTTGGCTCTTGCCTGCTCCCTTGTCCACTATAATATTATCACCCCTTAAAACAGTCTTCAATGGACAAAACGTCGTATTTTGTCGCAAAATGTCGCAACCTATATCTATATCTGAACACCAAACACATGTATACTACCCCAACTAATGCATTGATTATCATAATAATCATACTGTTTTAGTAATACTACTCAATAAAGGAATACTATTGTTTCATGTATTGCGCCTGATGTATAACAACTTTATTTCTTAAGGTGTATGCCCTTCTAAAGCCTCCAAATACTCATATTGATCTTCGTCAGAATATATAGGATCAATCTTATACTCAAGTAAATCCAAATCAATATTTCCAATGTTGATAAGCTTAGTTTTTAGAACCTCTACCTCTGTTGGATTATCAAAATCAAATTCAATAAGAATTTCTGCCTTTATTCTACCGACACCTTTTTGGACATCTAAATCAGCAATTTCTCTAACCCAATAATATTTATCCTCGCTATCCCAAACAGATCTATCCTCATCATAAATAACCCCAGTACCAGATACGGAAATTTCCACTTCTGTTTGTAAAAGCAATTGTTTACGGCTTACTTTGAGTGGAATGAAAATATCACTTACATCGACTATTTCAATTGATTCTGCATTAAAATCACTTTCAAACTCAAACTCAGGAACATCATAGCATTCCAAGTCAAAAAGGAATTCAAGTTGCTGCTTTATTTCATCTAATGCGGAATCAAATATTTCACACATCATCTCATCATTAAGAACGCAATCCATCTCGTTTACCAAGGTAATCGCTTTTTCAATGGAATCAACAACCCTAACGTTATCATCTTCAAAAGCCTCTTCCCAATCACCATCCCTACTTACAACCAACAAACTATCATTATCATGTTCTTTCATATAATCACGAACAGATTCAATTATTACCGCATCTGGAAACTCCGCTTTTTTCTTTCCCGTATCCGCAAAAGGCGGTATCGCCTTAAAATACTTTTCAAATACAGTTTCCATAGAGGGATACGGCAGCCTAACCGCATCATCATATATATTAAGATATTCTTTATATAATCTATCCTTAATGTCATAGGCCTTAATTTTGTTAATTAAGCCCCCATCATAACATCCCGCTATTCTTAATAGCTTTTCGTTCTTGTTTAAATATGTCTCTAATTTCTGTTGATTTTTAACCAACGATGAATCTGATAAGTGTTTCTTTATTTCACCATCAATTACTGGATGCGCTAATAACAAAATATCTTTTTCTTTAAGTGCTTCAAAAAAAGAAGGAAGCATTTCTGAATTTATCCCGAGAAAGTCACTATTAGCATCATGAAATGCTGATGTATCTATAATAACCACAGTATATCTTGAATTACCTTTTATCTCATCCATTGTTCTTACTCTCCCCCAAAAATCATAAGTATTCAATTCAAAAACACACCTTGCTTTTGATAATTTCTCAAGTCTTTTTAGCACTATATAGAATTTAATAGCACAATCTGTATATTTTCTAATGCGCTTTTTTTAAACCTTTCTCCTGATTCAAATCAAATCCTATTTGCCAGAATCCCATGTCCAAAAATTTCATTTGCGGATATGATAGCCCACATACATCTAGGTTCTGTCTAGCTTTTTCTAGCTCACTCTCATTTTTCTCATAAAAATCCACCAGAGACAATATAGAATTCTTTCCAAATCTTCCAGCAGCAACCTTTGTATTTTTCACACCTTCTATAAAATACCTATCATAAGCAGGAACACATCCTAAAGTACCCATCAATACTTTTGTAACAAGAACTGATGACAGATTACTCTTAACATCAACCTCTTTGACACTGTCACGTATTTCTCCATAATACTTTTCTATGAATCTATACAATTCCAAGAGAAGATTAAAAACAGTATCATCTTTATATTCAGAGCATCTAATACCAAATAAACAATTATACTTCGGTTTTAATATCTCTTTCACAATATTTATATGAACCTTATAATCTTTCTGTAGAAGAAAAGATGACCCTCTATACATTCCCCAGCTAGCAAGATAAAATGCTAGCTGAAGACTTAAATAATCTATATCTACATCTATAATATTTCTTGCATCGTGAAAAGATTTATAACAGTATTCCCACGAACGGTATCTTCCGTTTTGGTCCTCACATAAGGTTTTATAGAATACTGTTGCCGATTCAATTATAGAATCAACTGTGCTCATCATTCATCCCTTTCGTTTTCCACTAACTCTTTACGGTTATAAGCCTTTAAAATGCTACCTTTTCAATTATATCTAATCTATAAACCTCAAACAATCACTGTTATTCCCTATGCCAGAAAGCAAGGTTAATGAGAAGTGCTACCACTGTACCCAATACCACAGTTATGACTTGGGTTCTTGGAGAATATCCTGATGTAAATAGTAAGCATAGAATCCCCACAGATATGCAGCCCCAGATTCCACAGATAATTCTAGCAATCTTCAATACATGTTGCAGTATAGTGAAATAAAACAAGACAAGTTATCTCTTCATCAGGACAACTCTTTTGAGTCTACCATTGATTCTGACAACTATTATATTTTATATGCGTGGGGAAACTACGATAGCATGTTCACACATTTAGATTAGCGTGGAATTAATTAAAATTTACAATTCAATATTACTAAATGTTCAATATAGCGATTTTATAGATATACTCTACATTAGAGCGTTTTTATGTGTTATAATTTTAGTGTGATGGCAACGCATTACACTAATTTACTGACTCGATTTTAGCCACGTCCTCACCGTGAGGACGTGTTTTTTTTTAGGTACGGCTTTATGGGAGTATTTAACGACAACTACAAGAAAAATGCCTATGTGGAGCTTGAAAAGGACATTACGCAGCTTGAAAGCAAGCGTGAAATGCCAAGCAAAGATGATATGGCAAGGTTTAATGCCAACGTTCAGTTTGCTCAGCGACTTAGGCTTATAAGCATAGAAAAAGCAAAAGAACTTCGCAAAAGGATCCATGATCTTGAATATACAAGAAGGACTCAGACCGGACTTATTGATGATGGTTATGAAAATCCTCTTGAAAGAGAAATCCGTTTTTCCAACATGGAAGAGTTAAAAAAAGAGATTGCTGAAGACCGTGCAAGTTATTTTGCAAGTACAGAGGCAAAGGATTGCATAAGATCTGCAGAAAGCATAAAGGTACCTGAAAAGAGTGAAGTAGTACATTCACGATAGGATGAGAGGGAACAAATGGCGAGTGAAAATGAATCAAAAAATGAATTATATGAAAAGATAAAAGATGGAATAATCAATGTTTTTACAGACGATAACTTTAAGAACTGGCTTAATACCACTTCATGTTATTATTCGCATTATTATTCCATGAATAACGCAATGCTTATTCATAACCAGAATCCTAATGCGACTTACTTGTTTGGATATGAACAATGGAAAGACTTAGGAAGACAGGTCAATAAAGGCGAAAAGGGAATCAAGATACTTGTTCCGGTTAAAGCTTATGAAAAAAAGCAGGGTGATTTTTTGCGTTATGTAATAGACAGTCTCAACAAAAAGCTTGATGCAAATAAGTCAGAAGAGATTGTTTATCACGACCTGAACGCCAGCGGAAGTCAAAAAATAGCCTTGAACAGGAATATTCCAGGCAATTATGGTCTAGTCGTAAATGGCCAATATACATCAGTTCTTACAGAAGAGCAGTTAGGAATGTACATAAAACAGCGTGTTTTGAATAAGTTTGTTCAAAGGTATACACATGCAACTGTATTTGACATATCACAGTGTCATATTCCTCAGTATCTATGGCTTAAAGAAGGTAAGTTTAAGAAAGAGGACCTTGCGTTAAATGAACACGGAAAGCCTGTCAGATCATTACGCGGAGAATACAGGGTAAAAAATACAGATGAGCGTATAAAGAAATTTACTACCAATATTGATCTAAGTATAAAACCAATAGATGCTGACAAAGCAGAAATACTTTATCAGGCATTAAAGAATGTATGTGAAAAAAATGGTGTTCCTGTTTATGAAGTACCAAAAGTAACTGATCCTCAATTAGCGTCTGGAATTAAAGCTTATTTTGAAAGAGAAAATGATATAAGAAATCTTGGAAAAGGATACATTGTAATTCCTGCAGAATTAAGCAATAAGACACAGGTTATTCCAGATTTTATACATGAAATAGCACATGCCAATCTTCATGGAACAGAAGAAAAAGCAAATTTATATGATAGACATGTAAGAGAAATTCACGCAGAAGCTATAGCCTATTCAATTGCAAGTCAATTTGGGATAGATATAGATACTAAGAGTTTCATATATCTTGCTTCTTGGCAACAAGATCTCGATTTTAAGGAGCTTAAGAATAATCTGGAAATCATATATAACGAATCCAGAAGGATGACTAACGAAATAACTACAGAGCTTGATAGGCTTGGGTATAATCGTGATCTTACTAAAAAAGATAATCCGATCATGCCTGAACATTTAGAAAAGCTATCTCAAGAGTATGTAGATAAAACAGTAGACGTTCAGAAAAGAGTAGATGAGATCAAGTATGAGCTTCCTAAGATGCTTATTGATAACAAGAACAATCCGGAGCTTACTGCAATCATCAAAGGACAGGCAGCTATTGTAAAATTACAGCAACAAAATCTTGAGCTTATATACAATAAAGTTTCGGAGCTAAAAAATGCAAAGACTCGATCCGACCAAGATTCCATACTAAAAACAATGGATAGCACTCTTGTAAGGTTGAATCAATACTCAATGAAGATTGATGAGCTATCTAATCAGTTTATTGATATAGCATCAAAGAAACAGATAAATAGGGTTGAAGAATTCAAGCTCAAACCTATGACAGTTCTTAGAAATCTTGCAAAGAATTATCCTGTTTTAAAGGATCTATCAAGGATGCAACTTGCTTATATCGCAAGAAGCAAATACATTTCAAATAATTATGGAAAGCTGCTTGATACAGATCCTGCAAAATTTGCAGAAATAGTAGCAAAGAGAGCTTCGAAAATTGATAGCGTGATAGCTAAATCAAACATATTTATTGAGATCAACTACTGTGAGCAATGGTTTAATAATCCGATATTTGAAGCCGGACAGTTGTTACATCCTAAAAATGCTGAGACAATATCAAGGCAGGCGGAAGAACAGATCAAAGACATGCAGGAAGCAACAAGTGATTACATACCTTACACAAAATGTGATTTCACAATATTTGATGCTTCCGGTAAGAATCTATTACCGCTTACAGACAGGATGGATATAGGCGATGGCTATCAGACATCATTTAAAGACTTTTTAAGCAAGTTTTCATCGGCTAAGGCAAGACTTATCACCGAAAAATGGGAACAGGCTATAAAAGAAACTTCTGTTAAGGATAAGATATATACAGAGCCCAAAGCAGAGGCAATAGATATACCTGCAGATAAAGAAAATATTCTTGAGAATCAACAGTCTGCAGACGATTGGAAATTAGCAATAAACAATGAAAAACAAGCATTGGAGCAAAGCTCTGATAGCTTAGAAAGAGGTAAAAGTGAGCTAGAAGCAGAAACGCGTAATGAACATAACAGATAATGGGGGAGATGTTCATTTATAAAAGGAGAGAAACCATGGGGATTTTTAAAAAAGTATTGCAAAATGAGAACGTAACGGACAACAGCTCTATAGAACAGGATGAGTTCCAGATTCCTAAACTGGTTCTTTGTAGGACACCTGGCCCTGAAGAAATGGAGCGTAGAAAGAAGATATCTTCTCTTAGAAAGCAGTATGGCGTTAGAATTGAAGATACAAAAACAGCATATTAAAGGTAGTAGGCGGGATTTTCCCGTCTATTATTTTGCCCTAAAAATTTTATTTTGACGTTGTGTGTACCATGTGCTATAATAATAGAGTAAAGAATGAACCGTTTATAAGTGAAAAATAAGGATTAATTTCGAATTGCAGTACAAATCAGTCAGGCGAGAGAGAGATTATGAGAAGAATTTCAAACAACGATTTATTCAAGCGCTTACAAAAAGCAGCCTCTGAACACAATGTTACGCTCAGCTATTCAGCAAAACTATTTTATATCAGGATCCTTGATTATGCTCTTACTCACGGTGAGGAAACAGAAGATGGACTGTTAATCAATATTCCTGTATTGAAGATGGGTGAAATGGCGGAGCTATCTGGCAGAATGGCTGAAAAGGCGCTCAAATCTTTAAGTGAAAGCGGTGTTATACTCCGTAATAAGATATCAACAAGATTAGCAACTACAGTGTTTGTGCGCTCTTTTTATGAAGCGTAAGAAAGGAAATGACTATGGATTCAGTAGAAAATTTATTTATTACGGAAGAAAGACAGATTCTTAATGACACCATCGTAACCGGAATGACAAAAAAAGAGATTTTAGATGATCTGGCCCTGCAGTATGAGGCTAATGATAGCGAAGAAGATACTCTTTCAGGCTATAGAGGTCTTCTTAAAAGTGTATCTGATAAAATTGAGTCATTATCAGAAGAACAGGTGAATTATCTCATTACTCTTATTCCATTAGAAGTGGCATATTCATATGAGACCAATGTGGATGAAGTTCCTGAAGACGAAGTGGAATAATCGTAAATGCAAAGAAAGTTGCTTGATAATTGATTTATTTTAATAATAGAGGATCATGATTTATGACTGTACAAGCTGCTCAAAGAATAATAGAAACTCTAAAATTGAAAAATAATAGATATGTTTTCTATCAAAATGAAGAAGACAGGCAAGAAAATAAGTTGTGTATAACCAGAGCTATAGATCATACCTTATTAACAATAAGATTAGATGATTATGCAAAATTCAACTCTTACGGTGATCTTGATATAAATGAGACAGCTGCTTACATATTAAAAATGATAAATAAGGCATTTAAAAATATGCCTTCCACTTACAAACACAAGGCAGAAATGTTCATGCATATATTCGTGTTTGCAATCATTTTACGATTGCTATTTGATAAAATCTTTGAAGCTGTTGAATTTTTGGGGATTTTAAAATAATTATATTGTTTGGAAGGGATATTATGGCATACAAAATTGATGGTATGAATGTAAGTTATGATTATTCGGAACTTATTATGGAGCTCAAGTCTGATGTGGCTGAAGGTCTATTAAATACTTCCAGCTTTATTATCATTGTAAGAGCGCCCAATCCAAAGCTTATGGAAGTTAACTATATGCCTATCGTTGACTATTATTATCCCAATACCCTTATAGAACTGACAGAGCCTTTGGAGGTTCTATATAACCGTGATGAGTATACCGATGAGGAATGGGAAGATATGGAAGAGGAAAGAAGGCAGATATTAAAGAAATATCGCCAAGACGAGCCCTTCTTTGAAAAAGCAACTGTTTTAGCCGTCCTCACAGAGATGGAACAGTGGAATAAGGTATTTTAATAGACATTTAAGAGCTTTTCGTTATCAAATAGCGGAGAGCTCTTTTTGATATTTAAAAAAGAAGCCAAACGACTCTAAGATGCAGTATAATAGAGCATATCTAAATTAAAACAGAATTACGTTGTCTTAATTATGCATATAAAAAAATTATGAGAGGGATAATAAAATGGCAGAAAGTAAAGACTTATTAACCGTTCTTTGGAGCGGTGCGGATGTACTTAGAGGCAAAATGGATGCAAATGAGTACAAAACATATCTATTGGGGCTTGTATTCTACAAGTATTTATCCGATTCCTATCTTGTTAAAGTATATGATCTATTAAATGATGAGCAGCCGGAAAATCTTTTTGAAGCGCAGAAGGTCTATGAAGAAGCTATGAATAGCTCTGACAGGGATGATCTTTTGAGCGAGCTTAAAGATTCTCTTCACTATACGCTTGAACCGGATATGACATATATCAGTATCCTTAAGCAAGCTAAGGATAACAGATTTAATAGAGAAAAGCTGCAGGCCGCGTTCAACCGTATTCAGGAGTCAGATGAACTGTTCAACAGCTTATTTGCTGATGTTGACCTTTATTCTAACAGGCTTGGCGCCGGAGATCAGAAGCAGAGCGCGACAATTGCTGACCTCATTAAGGTTCTGGAAGATGCTGATCTTGTAAACACTAAGGGTGACGTACTTGGAAATGCATACGAATACCTTATCGGTCAGTTTGCATCTGAAACAGGAAAAAAAGCTGGAGAGTTCTATACACCTCACGGACCTGCACAGATTCTTTGTAGGATCGCGATGACAGGGCAGGAAGATAAGAAGGGCTTACAGGTATATGATCCATGCATGGGTTCAGGTTCACTCATGCTTAGCTGCATGCACTACTCAAAAGAGCCTGACTATATAAAATATTATGGACAGGAGCTTATGCCCTCAACATATAATCTTGCAAGGATGAATATGTTCCTTCATGGAGTAATGCCGGAAAACCAGCATCTAAGAAATGCAGATACTCTTGATGCTGACTGGCCTACAGATGAAGAGACAGAATTTGACGTAGTTACAATGAATCCGCCTTATTCAGCAAAGTGGTCTGCCGCAGATGGCTTCAAGCAGGATGAGAGATTTATGGATTACGGCGGAGCTCTTGCACCTAAATCCAAGGCAGATTATGCCTTTCTTTTGCATGGCTTTTACCATTTAAAACCCAACGGCACTATGGCTATCGTGCTTCCTCACGGTGTTCTATTTAGGGGCGCATCGGAAGGAACTATAAGAAAGATACTTCTTGAGAACGGTTCTATCTATGCAGTTATAGGGCTTCCTTCAAACATGTTCTACAATACTTCGATTCCTACATGTATCATTGTCCTTAAAAAGCACAGGGAAGGAAGAGATGTCCTCTTTATTGATGCTTCTAATCAGTTTGAAAAAGAAAAGAAGCAGAATGTGATGAATGAAAAGCATATAGATCACGTTCTTGAGCTTTTCAGGAACAGGCAGAGCGTTGAAAAAGAGGCTTATCTTGCTTCTTATGATGATATAAAAAACAATGACTTCAATCTTAATATCCCAAGATACGTTGATACCAGCGAAGAGGAAGAAGAGATCGATGTTAAGGCATTATCTTCAAAGTTAAAGAGCACAAATGCGGAGATACGAGAAGCAAATACATCTTTACTTGATATGATGGGTGAGCTGACGTTTGCAAATGATGATACCCAAAATGCCATGACTGAGCTTATGAATGTACTTAAGGAGGGCTTATAATGGCACATAAACCCAATATTAGATTTGAAGGATTTACTGACGCTTGGGAACAGCGTAAGGTTGGAGATTACTACGATTTTAAGAATGGTTTGAATAAGGGAAAAGAGTTTTTTGGAAGAGGAACACCTATAGTTAACTTCACGGATGTGTTTCATAATAGGGGAATTATGTGTCAAGATCTCAATGGCAAAGTAACTCTTGAGCCGTCTGAAATTAGAAACTATGAGGTGAAAAAAGGAGACATATTTTTCACAAGAACGAGTGAAACAATTGAAGAAATCGGATATCCTTCTGTAATGCTTGATGAGCCAGAAAAAACGGTATTTAGTGGATTTGTGCTAAGAGGACGATGCCTTTTAGACGAAGATCCTTTAGATGACCTATTTAAAAAATATGTTTTCTTTACAGATGCTTTTAGAAATGAAATGTTGAAAAAAAGTTCTATGACGACAAGGGCTTTAACATCTGGCACAGCAATTAAGGGGATGGAGTTTTTGCATCCATCAAGTAAAGAGGAACAACACAGAATTGGTGAGTTTATCACCAAACTCGATAACCTTATCACCCTTCATCAACGTAAGTGTGATGAAACAAAAGAACTCAAAAAATATATGCTTCAAAAAATGTTTCCGAAAAATGGTGAGAAAGTTCCGGAGATTAGATTTGCGGGATTTACTGACGATTGGGAACAGCGTAAGTGGAGTAATACCGTAGATATTTCAACAGAAATGGTTGACCCCACATCAGGTGAATATGATGATATGCCCCATATTGCACCAGGAAATATTGAGTCATTTACAGGCAGAGTCTTGGACAATGTTAAGTCTGTAAAAGAGGAGCAACTTATTAGTGGAAAGTTTCGTTTTAGACCTGGAGATGTTGTATATGGGAAGATAAACCCTCAACTTGGAAAATACTTCTATGCCAGTGTTGACGGGCTTACCAGCGCTGATGCGTATGTGTTTAATGGAAAGAATGGAATAACACAAAAGTTCCTGTTCTCCTTACTACAAACACAGGATTTCTTTAAATATTCTGTGTCTGTTTCAAAGCGTTCGGGTATGCCGAAAATAAACAGAGATGAGTTAAATGCATATAGCTTTCTGGCTCCTGGAGAGAAAGAACAAGAACGAATAGGGAACTTTCTTCTTGATCTTGATAACCTTATCACCCTTCATCAGCGTAAGTGCGACAATCTTAAAGAATTAAAAAAATATATGCTTCAGAATATGTTTCCTACGAAAGGATAACTAAAAATGGCTGAATTAGAATCTACATTAGAAAAAAGGCTTATAGATCAGCTTTGTTGTGATGAGTCACAGTGGACATACAGGCCTGACCTTAACACGGAAGAAAAGCTTTGGGCAAATTTTAAGAAGATCTTGGAGCAGAATAATAAGGCGAAACTTAATGACACTCCTTTATCAGAATCCGAGTTTGCCAAAGTAAAGAACGACATTTCCCATGCTTCATTTTACGATGCTGGGAAATGGCTCGTTGGTGAAAACGGAAAAGTCTATGTCCATGTCCAGAGAGGAAGTGAGACTCTTCATCTTGTTGTTATGAACAATGAGCATATCGCCGGCGGCTCCAGCGTATATGAAGTAATAAATCAGTACATTGCGTTTAAAGACGAATCAGAAGAAGGAGACAGAGACAGAAGATTTGATGTTTCCCTTCTTATAAACGGCATCCCTCTTATCCATATTGAACTTAAGAATAAAGAACACTCATATATTGAGGGTTACAGACAGATAAAGAAATATATCCAGGAAGGTAAATTCCATGGGATTTTTTCTAATGTTCAGATGTTTGTTGTAAGTAATGCAGTTGATACAAAGTATTTTGCTGCAGCAAGAGACTCTGAGCTTAATTCAAAGTTCTTATCCGGATGGCTTGACCATGGTAATCACCCTGTTAGTGACTACATTGAGTTTGCAAAGCAAGTCCTTCGCATACCAGAAGCGCACGAAATGGTGTCAAAATATGTGGTTCTTGATAATGATAAGAAAAAGCTCCTTATCTTAAGGCCCTATCAGATCCATGCAATAGAATCCATGAGAGAAGCCTCTAAACACGGTGAGTCAGGCTTTATCTGGCATACAACAGGCTCAGGTAAGACCATGACTTCTTATAAGGCTACAAGGAATCTTCTAATGGATATCCCTTCCATAGAAAAGACCATTTTCCTTATTGATAGAAAGGATCTCGACCTGCAGACGAAACTTGCATTTCAGTCTTATGCAGAAAATGACACTATTGACGTTGATGATACTGAAAACGTATCTATGCTCATTAAAAGGCTGACAGACGGACAGAGGCAGATGATAGTAACTACCCGTCAAAAGCTTCAGATAGTCATAAATAAGCGCCTTGAAGAAGGAACACCCAAATATAACAAGATAAGAGCTCTTAAAGTGGCATTTGTAGTAGATGAATGCCACAGGGCAGTAACGCCATCTACAAAGAGAGAACTTGAGAAGTTCTTTAATAATTCTTTATGGTATGGCTTTACCGGAACACCTATCTTTGAAGAAAATAAGTATGAGCTTAAAGGAGATCTTCCGCAGACCACGGAGCAGCTTTACGGAAAGTGTCTTCACAGCTATACGATAAAAGAAGCCATACATGATGAGGCTGTACTTGGATTCATGACAGAGCATTTTGGAGCAAAAGGACTGTCTGAAGAAGATGCAGCTAGATATTATTCATCTGAAGGACATATGCGAAAAGTCCTTGATATCATTCTTAATCAGTCCTATGCAAAGCTGGGAATGGAAAAGGGTAAAGGGCAGACATATGAAGCTATGCTCACAGTTGATTCTATAGCCATGGCTCAGAGGTATTATGAGCTGCTTTGCAAGGTAAAAAATGGAGAGGATGAGCTTAAGATCAGTGAAGATGTAAAGAAAGCTCTTCCGGATTTCCCGAAGTTTGCAATAACATATTCTGTTACTGAGAATGATGAGAGCTCGACTGTTAACCAGGATAAGATGAAAGCATCTTTAAAAGATTACAATGAGATGTTTGGCACCAAGTATGATATTGAAAATATCGGAGCTTATAACAGTAACTTAAATGACCGTCTTGCAAGGAAAGAAAAGAAGTATCTTAACAGAGACCAGCAGCTTGATCTTATCATTGTTGTAGACAGGCTCCTTACAGGTTTTGATGCTCCATGCCTTTCAACTCTTTTCATGGACAGACCTCCTATGAGCCCGCAGGGACTAATACAGGCCTTTTCAAGAACAAACAGGATTTTTGATAAGAAGAAAAAGTTCGGGCAGATCGTAACGATGCAAAGGCCTGAAGAATATAAGAAAGCCATAAATGATGCGCTTGTCCTTTACTCAAGAGGCGGAGAGGGAGTTCCTATTTCTGAAGACTATGATACTATTAGGGAATTATTTGTCCTGTCAGTGAAGACTCTTCGCGTATTGGCTCCTTTGCCGGACGATGTTACAAGTCTTTCAAAGAAAGAAAAAAAGCGCTTCATATACGCATTTAGAGATGTAGACAGAAGCT
>JAEEGK010000889.1_pt1 | contig 75084 bp, 30 predicted proteins | sample 8958771 | NCBI WGS metagenome assembly JAEEGK01 (sample SAMN16246547, study PRJNA631951) | gut metagenome | biome: gut microbiome; feature: rumen; material: SC-attached | host: Bos | place: Iran: Karaj | collected 2018-10
CCCAATCCCCAATCCCCAATCCCCAAAAATACGGTATTAAAATCAATATTAATTTTAATTTTATTAAAATCTTTTGATAATTTATTTTTTTTTACAACAAAATCCTGATAGCCAAGATCCAGAAAAATGGAAAAAATTTTGAAAAATAAAAAATCTCGATAATAAGGGGTCTGAATAGCCAAGGGGATTACGGTATTGGTTTATCATCTACATAGTAATAATAAGAATAAATTTTGAAATGAAGTTCTTTTGTTTTATGTAATCTTTTCTTAATTTTTATTAAATTATTGCTTTCATTTTGAAAGTTACGGAAGTTACCTTTTCTTCTTTTTTAAATTACCTTCATTATAATTTTTTGATTATTGAATTATCATTTAATTCTGTTTTATTTCTTATTTAATACTTTAGTTTTTAATCATCATTTTCTGGATTTTTGTTTTTCTTGATAAATTTATGTTCGAACTTGAAGATTTAATAAAGATTTTTTTCCTTTTTTTTGAATCTAAGTAAAAAGATAATGACTCTGAATCTTTTTTTATTCTCTTTTTAATTGTATTCTTATTACAAAATAATTTTAAAGTATATAATTAAAATTAATTATTAATATTATTTAATTTTATTTAATTAAAAGTTTTTACTTTTCTGATTGAAGTTAAACTTTTTGATTTTAATATTTTCTTTTGATATTCTTTCATTTTTATATTTTTTTCATTGTTCAAATTAGGATCATTATCAATTATTTTTGGAATATCTAAATGAATTCCTTTTAAAAATAAATTATTTTCACTATTTCTTTCACCCCTTGGAATTGAATTTTTTAATTTATTAGTAATATTTGGAAGTATAATATTTTTTTTTAAATTATAATCGTTAACTGGAGAGAAGAAATTATTTTTATTTAATTTGTTATCAAAGGATTCATTATCATAATTAGGATTTTTAAAATCATTGTTTATTTTTCCTTTATTCAATAATTTTTCTCTTAAATTTATTTCATATTTTTGTGATTTATGATTATTTTTTTTTAAATATAAATTAAATGATAAAGTATTTTTCTTTTGTATATTATTACTTTTATTTTTACTGAAATATATTATAATATTATTATTGTAGGGAAGCATATTTTTATTATAATCTTTTTCTGATAATTGAGATTTTTCTATTTGTTCTAATATATTATTTGAAATCCTATTATTTAATGATTTTTTTATTTTTAAATGTTTCATATATCTACTGAAAATTTTAAAAAAATATTTTTTTTACTAAGGTAAAATCTTTTTTAAGTTTTTGTATAATGAATAAATTTTTTGATGTTCAATTACAATATTATTATCCATTTATAAATATTTATAAAAATTAATTCTTAAAAATTATTAACAATTATATAAAATATTTAAAATATGAGAAATTGCAAATTCTAAAAATAAGAATTAAATAAAATTAAAAAATAAACTAATAAAATTATTTAAAACATAAATAGTTTTTTCATATAATATGAACTGATTTTTTGAGATCTTCCTTTCTTTTCAATTATAGAAATAATTAAAATATAAAGTGGAGATAATATTACCCATTCAATTAATAAACACCAAATACCAGAAATAAACCAATTTAATTGAGTATTTCTATATAATGAACAAAATACTATTACATAATAAAATAAGAAAATACTGAAAACATTCATAAAAATAGAAATAATAATTCTTCTGAAAAAGAAACTTTTTAATTGAGTTTTTTCTTCTTGAATTCCTTCTTTTATTTCATGTGATTTTATATATTCATATAGTTTTTTATTTTGAATTCTAGGAATAATAATTATTGCTCTTACGATTAACATGCATATCATAGATAATAAAAGGGATAAAATTATTTTAATTGGTTCTTTATTCAAAGCATATATAAATGTATTTCTTTTTGAATTCATTATTCTTTTTTCTATTATATTTTCAGAATAAAAAAGTGCATTCGAACCAAAAATAACAACTAAATTAAAGACAAAGAAACTAATATTAATGAAAAGAGGATATCTTAAGGTATTTCTGAATAAATTCATAAAAGGATAAAGTTTTTTAAAATTATGAATTAAAATATTTTTGAATGGTTCTTTATTTGGCAATTCTAGAATTATTCCTTCATATGATTCATATACTTCTTCTTCTTTCGGCATTTCTTTTACATTTTGCTCATCTTCAACAAATACATTATCAAATGGATGATCATTAGATTTATTATTTCCTTCTACTTCTGGTTCTTCTGATAATTCTGATTCTTCTTCCTCTTTTGATTCTTCTTTTGATATTTCTTTTGATTCTTCTTTTGAGCCATTTATATTTTTATCTTCATTAACTGGTTCAATTATATTATTCACAACATTTCCTTTTTGAACAATAAGCACATTATCACTTTCTTTACTAGATTTATCATCATCTTGGTTGTAATTAACCTTTTCATTTGGATTATTATTATATACTTTTATACTATTTTTTTTTTCGTAAATTATTTGATTGGTCGTAGTTAAATTGGGAGAACTAATTTTCTTTATATATATATTATAAAAATGCAAAAAGCAATTAATTAATCCTATTATTATTATAATATTAAATATGAAGTATGTCCAAAATCCTATATTTTCATATAATTTTTCAACATAAGATGCACATTTCAATGGTAAGTTTTCTACTTGATGTAAATTTTTAATTTTTAAATATTCTTCTTTTATTCTATAAGAATAAGTGAAATTTTCTACATAATCACAATACATTTTAACTTTATTTCTTTCTATATCAATACTATCATATCTACAATCATCACTCACTAAAGTTTTATTTTCAAATATTTTCATTCTTCTATATTTTTGAGTTAAATCATAGCCTAATCCATGAGTTATATAACAAGCATCATTAAAAGCTTTATCATTTGAACGATACATATCAATATTAGCTTTACGGAAAGTTTTATATTTTTCTATATTTGCACCTGTTTTTTCATCAATAGGTAAATAAGCGGTAATATTATTACATGTTGTAATATCTACATATTTCACATTATCTACTCCTTCAGTAAAATCATAAATATCTGTAAATGATTTAGAAGAAGAAGATGAATTAGATAAGAAACTCATTGAACTTGAAGGTAATGTAACACTAATAAATATAATATCATTATTTTCATTAAAACAGCTAATTGAATCAACAAACATTAATTCATCATTATATCCAATATCATTACTTAATTTAGAATAACTTGATTTTTTATTACTATATCTTTGATAATATATACTTCTTTCTTTACTATATTCAAAATCAGCATCATTTAAATTATATTTTCCAGCTTTAATATCTTGAATTGTTAATTGTTTATACATAATTCTGGCTTTATTCAATAAATCATATAAATTATTTAATTCTTCTTCTTCATTAATTTCAATATCTTGTTCTTCTTCTTCAATAAAATCATCATCATCATCATAATTAAAATCTTGTAACCTTCTCATTCTTAAAGATTTTTTAACTTTCAAATTAGTTTGACAAATAGTAACAGCACAATCAAATAAATGAATAATATTAGCAGTTAAATCAACTTGACCATCAAGCATTTGCATAATAGAATTACCGATTAAATGGAAAGTTTCCTTAACAACTTTTTGTCCCATATTTCTAACAGCTCTTTCATTTTTCATAGTTTCCTTTAAATCTTTAACTTGACTAATAGCATTTTCAGAATGAGGATTAATGTAAGCATTACCATTTTTATCTTTATGGACAATATCTCCTGGAGAATTATTAGTAGTTTCTATAGCTTTCGACCAATTTTTATGTATTTCTTGTGCTTTCTTTGTAGCTTCTTTATAATTTGTTTCACAATGAGCACCTGAATAATCTCCAACACATAGACATACTGGTTCTCTATTTTTCATATAGCATGTACCTTCATTTAAACAATGATATGTACTACAGTCTTGTTCATTTATATCATCATAGAAACAACTATATCCTGAACATGCTACACATATTCCATTTACTATTGATTTACATGAATGACAATTTTTGGAATTTTCATCATCTCTGGCATATCCTTTTGAACATTCGTATACACATTTTTTATTTTCATAAAACAAAGGAAGTAATATTAAATCTTCACAATCTTGATAACATTGATGATTATCACTAAAAAGATAACCTGTTTGACATGATGATATACATTTATTATATAATAAATCTTTATTTGGAGAATTTGGGTAATTTTCGGCACAAGATTCACATGTTATATCATTGTTTTTTATTGAGAAATAAGTTCCGTTTTGAGGACACGTAAAGAATTCAAACAAAGAATTAATATATATATAAGGATCTAGAGGATGTCTTATTAAGAATGTATGATCATTATTATTTTTTGTTGTTCTATAATTATACAAAAATAAATTATTTTTTTTATCTGATGAATAAGAAGAATCAAAAGGATAAGGGAATCTTGTTGACATTACTCCAAGATTATATAAATTTATTATTTCTTTATAATTATCATTTAATTCAAGAACTGTTTTATAATTATGAGTTCCATATTCATATAAAGTATAAGTTTTATAAATTGAATTATTAATTATTGGAATATTATATAATATATGTTCTTGAGTATAAATTGTTAAATCATCAGTATATAAAAGATTATTATATGAATCATAAAGTATAATTTTGGACTTTTGAACATCAGTTGTATTAATATCAGGTTGTTGAACAGAATAATCTAATCCTAATTTAATTTGATAAAGAGTACAAAAATGAACTTTAAAAATTAAATTTGAATTTGAATTTATTGTATTTATTATATTACAAAGTAAAGAAGAGGTAATTGGACCTTCTAAGAAATAATTATTTTTATTGAAAATTAAATTATGGCTTGATTTTGTTCCTGCTTTAATGTAATATAAATAATAATGATAATGATTAATTTCTCCAACAATTTCAATATGATATTGAATTAATTCATTTATTTGAGTTTGATCTGTGAAATTAAGTAAATTTAAATTCTTATCAAATTTAAATTGAACTTGATTTTTTCTACCAAAATTACCGTTGTTATCTTTCATTAAATAAACAGATACAATTTGATTATGATGATATTTTCCTTTAAATGGAATAGAAACACTATATAAAGAATATGGATTTACTCTTACTAAAGGATCATAATTAATTAATCCAAAATTACCATCATATAAATAAATCATAGGTACAATAACATTTTCTCCATTATTATAAACAAATTTAATAAAATAATCTCCTAATTCTGTATTTTTATCTATACTAAATGATATTTTATTTGAATTTGAACTCCAATCAATAACTTCAATTTCTTTATTAAGAGCATCTGTTCTTATTAAAGTTACTTTTTGAATATTTGAAATTTGTGTATTAAATTGTATTTCTGCTTTTTCATTTGAATTTGATATATCATATTGTTTCATATATCTATATGGAAGTGGATTTGAATAATTAACAATATTAATTGTTAATTCTGATAAAACAAGCTTTCCACATTCATCAACATATCCAAATTGATATTCTCCTTCTGAATTTATTTTTTGAGAAAAATAACATATTAAGGCTTTATTATTATCTAACATTAAATCACAATCAGATTTTATTTTTACATTTTCTTTTTCATTATAAATTAATAAACTTAATATATCATTTTCATCTAGAATTTCTTTAAATTCAACAATATAGAATTGTTCTTTATCATAATTTGAATAAAGAGTTCCAATTATATTAATAATATTCTTTCCTTCAACTATAATAAGTTTATAATCAGAAAATGAAGTTCCATTAAATTGAACATAATATTCTCCTTTAACTAATTTATTAGAATTAATATTAAAGATATAAGTATTTATATTCTCTTCAAATTGTAGATTTTTATAAGTAATAGCATTAGAAATTTCTGTTTTTTTTGTTGATTGTATTAATTTTATTTTTAATGATTGTAGATTTTTAATTGTTCTTTCTGAATGTAAATAGAATAAAATTTCATTTTTTTTATCATTTGAACTTTGACATTTCTGATTAAACTCATATTTGATACAATGTAAAATAATATTATCATAATAATCTATATAATAATCTTTTCCATATTCCATATCATTTGTCTTACAATTCTTATTAGAACAACTAAATTTATATTCAGTATCTCCATAAGTTAAGAAAATATTATTATAATATGGATTGGTTTTAATTTGGATAATATCAGTGTTTTTATAAGAATAAAGATATTCAGGATTAACATATTTCAATTTATCAAAAGTATAAAGATATTTTTTATTAATTTGGTAATTAATTCCATTTTGTAAACCAATTGATGATATATAAATTTGTTTAGATATTAAAGAAGCAGGAATTTCAACATAAGCATAATTAGTTCCAACATATCTAATATCATCTCCTTTAATTATTTTATTATTCAATGAATTATTATTATCAACAATAGTTATATTTGTAATTAATTCTGCCGGGAATTTTGGATTTATAGTTTTAATAGTAAATTTAGCTTTCAAATTTTCTGAAGTTGTTACAGATATTTCATAAGTAAAATCTTTCATTGTTGAAATATTTCCAAGTGAGATATAATTATTATAAGATAAATGATAATAATATTGAAGACTACCATCAATTTCATAATAATAATCTGAATTTGAATCTTTTATTGGTAGTGTTGAATTAAAATAACTTGAATTTGGAATATTAATCTTATTAATGTTTATACATAAAGAATTTAATCTGAATGAAAGAAAGTTATTATCATACTTTTTAGAACTCTCATCTATTTTTAAATTTGATAATGTAATGAATTTTTGAAACAAAACTATTGGTTCATCATCGATATTATCATCTCTTAAAACTTGAAGATAATAATTACCATTATTTAAAGTTTGATTTATTTGAAGATGATTATTATTTAAAATTAATTTAGTTGTTGATTTTGTTTTTAGTGAATATAATCCATAATATATATCAGATTTAGAATTTATATTATATTTCCAAAGATTGTTTACAATAAAATCACGATAACAATTAGTTGAATAATTATCATATTGATTACAATAATTTATTTGACATTCATCAAAAGTATCTTCAATAAAATCAGTCATATCTTTAATGACATAAATCTTAGTATTATTATTAATTTCCATATTTCCAGTTAAATTTTTATAAATCATATAATAACCTTCATCTTTAACAGTTTCTAATACAAATGAGTTACTCCATGGTTGAGATAAAGGCAATGGATTACCTGTGTCATTTAATTTATAAAATACTCCATATGCTTCGTCCGAAACAGAAATTGTTATATATGCTTTTCCAGTTTTAGTTTTTTTATAATAAAAATGATTAGCTATAATATCATTTCCTTTAGCTTCAACTATTTCAATCACATAAATTAAAGGATCATTCTCAAATCCTTTTTCATATATTTTAAATGTATATTTCCCTGTCTGAGTAAGAATTCCTTCTGTTACAAATAATAAAATTTGAGAGAAATTCTCATGTTTATAAAAACTTAATTCTTTATTATTATAAGTGACTTTTAATATTCTAGCTTCTTCAAAATCAGTCATAAATATAACACCTGTTTTATTTAAACAATTTGATTTTGAAAATGGCAATCTTTGTTTATTTTCATACAAAGACAATCTTTCTCCAAAAATTAAAGTATCTAAACTCAAAATTTCATTTTCATCATTTTCAAGAATTAATTTAGTATTATAGTCTCCAAGATTTATACTTTGAATAAATTCATAAGGAATATTAAACATTACTTTCTTTCCAACAACATCTTTGACATCGAATATTCCATTATCAATAATTTGTTTTGTATCTTTATCTAATAATCCAACTGATTTAGGTTTAGAGTAAGTATCAAAATTATTGTTATAAGATAAAGTAATTAAAGTATTAGAAGATTTATCTTTATTAATGAAACTTGGAGATATTGAAATTAATCTTTGTGTAGATAAATCAAGTATTTTAATATCTTTTATTTGATTTGATTTTCCACAATAATCTTCATATTCAAATACATAATTTCCTTCAGAATCTTTTGATAAATCTCCTGTGCAAGTATATTCAAGAGTTCCAAAATTGACCAAATTACAATTAATTTTAATTTCTTTTAAACTTCCATCATTTAAATTTCTTAAATAAAAAGGAGGTAAATCAATTTTTTCATTAATAACAACTTGAATATGTTTAGGATCAACTACAATCGTATATTGAAATTGTAGTCCTTTAATATCTTTTAACACATCTTTATCAAATAATGAAATAAAACTATTAGGGAAATAATTAAAACTTGTAACACTCATTCTTTCATTATTTCCATCTTTTATTAAATAAATTTCATTTCCTCCATATTTTAAATTTGTTTTATTTATTTTATAAATTCCATTATTTTCTTTATTCAGAGAGATATCATTAATATAAACATTATAAGGACAATATCCAATATCTAAAGTATAATAATCTTTTGAATTATTTTCAGTGAAACAAGTATCTGCATCAAATTCATATAAAATATAAGCATAATTTTGAGCTGTTTCTTCAAATTCATTATATGTTATTTTTAATTCTGTATAATTTCCTGGATTTGAATATGAACAGGAAACTAAATTTTGTTGAATTGAACATGTTTCTCCTTTATCATAGTCTAAAATTTTCAATTCTCCATTTATATAAATCCTAGAAATAATTCTTTGCATATCATAAACTGAGATATTGCTGTTAACTTTGAAATTAAAAACAATAGGACTAGCATAATTTTTAATTACTTGATGATTGACATTTAATGTAAAATTAATTGGACTATCATATTCTAACTTTTTATTTATTTGATATTTCAATTCATTTTTATATCTAGGATTATCTTCATATAATTCAGTAACGATGAAAGTAGGATTTCCACTTGTATTAGGTAATTTAATTTGAATATAATTATTATCTTTATATGTAATATTTGTTTTCTCATACACATAAGTTTCATTAGTATCATTATTTAAGACTACAATTTTTTTTAAGAATGGTAAATAATAAAAAGGAGATTTAATAATTACACTATTATTACCTGAAATAGGATAAAAATTAAATTCTGATTGATTTAAATCAAGAGATAAGAAAAATGATGTAAAATCTGAACCGTCTACATATACATAGTAAGTTCCAGGATAAAGAAAAGAATTAGGAATATTAAGTTTCGATTCCTTTGTAGTATTATTATATGTTTGTTGTTCACGATAAATTTTTTCTCCTACTTCTTCATCTTCATAATAAATTTCTAAATCAGAAATTGTACTTTGTGCATTTTTTATTGTTATAATTCTAGAAGATAAATATGCAGCTTTTTCAAAATAAAAATCTTGGAAAGTAATTCCTTCTTGAGTATATAAAATAATATTTGTTGTTTCATCAAGAATAACAAAAGTATAATTACCATTAGAATTAATTGTTTTTAATTGATCAACACTTAAATCATAATTCGAACATCCTCTTTCTCTTTCTAATTTAATAACAGGAGATCTTATATTTTCAGGTCTAGAAAAATAAACTGATAATTTCATTGATCTAAACATTGGAATAATATCCATTGAAAATTTAATTGAAGTTAAAATATTATATGGTGACATAAGATGAAGAACAAAACTGGTAAAATCTTTTCCGACTATTACTTTTTCATCTAAAATTGAAAATATTCCGTTACAATTTTTTAAAGAATATCCAAAAACATAAGTCCCTGCAGATGGAGGAAAAAATGTTGCTGTATATGAATTCGAAGAATAACTCCCTGTAAAATAATTCATTGAATTAAAACTATTTGATTCTATTTTTTTATAATAAATTTTATCAATTATATTTGCATAATCACTGTTTATTTTTATTTTTGGTTTTGCTATATTTTTATTATCATCCAAATAATAATAAATATTTGTGAAAGAAAATGAAATATGTTGATTTTTTCTTGTAAACTCTAAAATTTTAGAACCAGTAACTTCATTGAATAATTGTAAATTATATGTTTTTCCAGGAAAAGCAATAAAACTAAGAGTGATTGAATCTCCATTTTCATAAAATAAATAAGAATATCTTAAATCACGATGATATTTAAGATAAACTATTGAAGCAGCATCACTATCCTTAAGAATAATTTTATAAATATTTTGAAGATAATAATCACTGGATCTAATAGTAATTTGGTTATTTCCAATTGATGTTTCAATGGGAGAAAATGTAAAAGAAGCTTCATTTATAGGTGCACTAATAAAAGTTGAAGTAACCTTTACTCCATCATAATAAATATTATACAAACCTTTTGAAGTTAGTTTAGTATTTGTTTCACAATTTAATTTACCATTAACCATATTTTTATCACAATTTAATTTAATTTCAGAGTTTGATTTTCCTATATAAAAATTATCCAAATAACAAGAACCTGATAATAAAATCCTAGTAAAAGAATAAGTGACTGGTGGTGTAGAAAAAGAAGTAAATGTTACCCAATCTTTATAAAGATAAGGAGGTTCTAAATTATTTTGAGAAATAATTGAAAATTGTCTAGTATAATAAGAATAGCCTCGAGGATTAGTAACCACAAAATTTCCATTTCTTTGTTTATATCCATCATAATTGTCCCAAACTGTAATTAATCCCATATTGATCTCATTAGTTGGAGTTAATTTAAAGGTTGTATTTCTTTGATAAAATACACAATTTTGTTGAACACCAATATTACTGAAAAATTTGGTGGTACTATTTCTAACTTTCACAGTGTACCTTTCTACCTTTTCTCTTTTTCCACGTACTAAATATGAAAATGTGTAATCTCCTTCATAATTTGTGGTATAAAAATATCTTCTTTTATTTCCTATATTTTCAATTTCTTTAACTTCTTCTGTCTCGTTAACATAAACTTTTTCAGGAAATTCATATATAGGTGATAAATATTCATAATAAAATGTTACTGATTGTTTATGTCCTGGTAAAACATAATAATATTTACTTATTGAATCAGATGTTTCAAGAGGAGTGAAAAATATTACTTCATAATCTAATTGAACATCCTTCTCACATGTAGTTGAATAATATAATTTTTTGTTGAAGGTATTGTGGTTGTTACAATTTAAAATTATATGATTATTTTCTAAAATACAACTTTCTGTTTTATATTGTCTATCATTAGTATCATAATATTGAAGATAAAAAGTAGTTTCACTTGGATTGATGATAGATATTGTATCTTTAAATCTAATTGGAATTGTTGTTGTATAATTTTCTTTTGTATTGATGATTTCCTTTATTTTAACAATTGTAGGAATTATAATATTTGAATAAGTAACTTTAGTTTGACCGATTTCTTCATCTCCATAATAAATATAAGCAATTCCTCCTTGAATTATTTGATTTGCTGGAATAACATAACTTTCAAATTTATAATCCATAGGATTTTTTTCTAAATTTACTTTTTCATTTTTTTGAAGATTAACTCCATTATAATTAACTCTTATACTTTTATTATCTTCAATAGGATAATATATATTAATAATTGCATCTTCAATATTTCTTTGATCACCAAAAATATTTTTTTGACAATAATTTTCAACTTGAATATTAATTACTTTCAGAGTTGCTTTACCTGTTTTATATCTTAATTGAGTCGTAATAAAACCAGGTTCATTTGATATAAGTTTTATTGAGTAATAAGTTCTATTATTCTTATCATCATAATATTTATCATAGCAATTGAATTGAACTGGATTAAAAGAATGAGAATTTGAACCACAAAAATTAGAGCCATAATCTCTTTTTGCTTCATAAGATTTAAATTTTAAAGTATTTGTTGAATATTTACTGGATTCTATATTTCCAGTAACAAAATAAGGATTTTGAAAATATATTTTATCTAATGCGTCTGAATAAGTAACAAAATTGCATTTATAAGTCAAATATTTTGCTGTTAAAATTTTTTCATCTTCAAATAATATTCTTTCTAATTTTACAATTCTATTTATTTCCCCTTTTATATTTCTATATTCATAATAAATAACATCTTCTTTCCAATTAAAATACAAATGTCCATTACTTGAAAATGAAACACTTCTTTCATAAATTTTTTTTGAAGTTTCAAAATCATCTCCATGTTCTACATAAACTTTATTAATAGATGTTACATTAAATTTATCATTTGCACTTTTTATTTTTATTCTTTTCCATCTTTGATATTCACAAACCATATAAGGTTTTTTAGAACACATTATTTCAACAATAAAATCTTCATATGAAAAATTAATTGATATTTCATCAAATGGTACTGATGCAATTATATTACTTTTAATTTTTTGATTATGAAAATAAATATCCATTTTCCCATTATATTCAATAGTTTCATTAAAGTAACAATAATAATAATTTGAATAATAAAAAGTTGATGATTCATTACAATTAACTTCAAATTCTTTATTTTCAGAATTTTTAAAAACCAAAGTATCTGGTTTAAATTCACATAAATTTGATTGAATTCTAATTCTTTGACTATTTGGATAAAAATAACTATCAAATCCTAATTCTGTAAAAGTAAAGCTTTGAATTTTTCCTAAAGTATCATCATAATCAAAATTTTCAGTAATTCTAACAATATATTGTTTATTTAAATGAGGTGAATTTAAAGTAAAAATTGCTTTATTATCATCTATTACTTCAGATTCAAATAATATTGATTCTGTTAAATTTTTTACTTTCTTGGTATTATATTTATTTGGTGGAGCATAGGCAAAAACTTGAATATTACTTAAATTAATAGTTAAATTTTCATTTATAGCTTCTACAGTAAAAGATATTTTTTCATCATCAAATAAACATTTTGTTTCTCTTGAAGGAGTAATATTAAAAATATCTGTCATTTTATTAACTACAAATATTTCTTGAGGAATAGTGTAATTTGTACTATTATATTGATAACTAAAAGTGTAAAATCCAATTTCTGTGATTGGACAATAAAATGCAAATTTTTCATTGTATTTTGGTTCACATAATGTTTCATTAATATAAAGATCTAAAACATTATTTGTTCTGTTCGCATAAACTGGAATTACTTTTTTAACACTATTTCCAAGAATATAAACTGTCTTATTAAATGTAAATGTTGCAGGATTTTCTAATTTTCCTATTTCTTCATTTTCTTGTTGTTTTGTTATTGAAATTATGATAAACAAAAAAATAAAAAAATTTGTTTTCATTTGAAAAAAAAAAATTTGATTTGCTATTTATTTAAAAAATAGACTTAATTTATTTTCTTAGATATGATTTATTTTAAAGAAAAAAAAAAATTATTTTTTTTTAAAATTGTTTAAATATAGTATATTAATTATACATTGGTTTTAAAACCAATAAAAGATTATTCAAATTATTTTTGTTGGGAATTTACTAGATAATTTTTTTTAAAGAATAAATATATGAATTCATATTCTTTTTTTTCTGTAATATTTAAAAATATAATAGCAAAATTAAAAACAAAGAAATAATAAAATGACATGACATATTTTAATATGTTTTTCTATATGATCAATTAAAATATTTTTGAATTATGCTTTATTTGGTAATTTTCAAATTAATTATTTTTTCATGGGATTCATACATTTCTTCTTTTACAATTTCTTTAATTTTCTAACTTTAAATTTAGTTTTTATTTTATTATTTTTAAGAGCAAATTTTGCATTGATTTATAAAGTTTTATTAAATAGCTAAAATTAAAGATAAGGAACAACTAATTTGAATCATATTTTATTTTTATAATTAATCTTTACTTTTGATTCATGATTTTAATTTAAAAATTTCCACTTTATTAATATTATTTTTTTTTGAGTTTTATTAATTTTTTTACATATAGAGTAAGGGTATTTTCCTTTAATAAAATTAAAATATAGTCATAATAAAATCTAGATTTTGTGTTGGTATTATTATTTTCATTTATAGTAATAAAGTTTGGATTTATTTATAATAAATTAAATTATAAATATAAAATATAGAATATCTTTCTAATTTCTTTCTTATATTGAATTTTTTATTTATTTTCTCTGGAATTTCATTATTTTTATTATTTTTTTAATTGTTTAACATAATTAAAATAAAACTTTCTAATATATTAAAATTTTTAAAATATGAAAATTTAATGATATATATTAAATATTGATTCTAAAAAGAAGATAATTACTAAAACCTATTTTTTAAATTTTATTATATTTTAATTAAATTCATTTATAAATAATATTTTCTTCTATCAAAATTGTGAGTTATAATAATATTTTTGATTTTGAGTCTTTCAAATGATTATTAAAAGTCTTGAACATAAAAAGATGAAAAAAAAAGGAATTACATGAATTACTTAAATATATTACTTAAAAATATGAATTATCTGAAGAAAATATATATAAAACTTTAAATGCAGAAATTAAACATATAAAAACACAAAAAGATGAAGAAAACATTTATTAGATTATAACCTTTTAATACATTATATATCTTAGTAAGAATATTGAAATTTAGTAAAAAAAAATTTCTAAAACCATCTCTATATTATGCTCTATAATTAAGAGATTAAAATCTTTTTTCTAAATCATTTCTTTTGAATATTAGAAATAAAAATATGAATTCATTATTATAGTGAATATTGAAATTAAGTTGATTAAAAAAAGTTTATTATTACTATGATATTATTTTATATTTTATAATAATAAAAATTAAAAATGTGTGATGCACCTACACCGGAAATAACTAATTATTCTTTAAAAATAGAACATGAAAATAATAATTTTAAATTAGATTTAGGATTTAAAAATAATAATTTAATTATATCTGTCTACCAAATTAATTCTTTTCCTTCCAATCAATATGAAGGAGAATTTTCTAAATCTTATTTAGAAAAATTATCAAAATTTTTTTTGTTATTTGATAATTTAGAAGAATCGTTACCTGCCTTAAAGAATAAATTAGAAAAGAAAGAAATATTAATAAGTTCAAATGAAGATATTTTTAAATTAACTTTTCAATTAAATATTATGAATTTTAAAGACCCTTCTTTTGAATTAAAAAAAAAAAAAGGGGATTTAAATTCAACAATCCAATCTTTATGTGAAATAATTCAACAAATAAGAGAAAAAAACATTGAATTTGAAAATGAAATAAAAGAATTAAAAAATGAGATTAAAGAAATAAAAGAAAAATTATTACCATTAAAAGAAGAAAAAGTCGAAAAAGAAAAAGAAAAAGAAGTTTTTAAAGATTCAAATATAATAAATAATATAGAAGAAAAACAATTATTAGAAAATTGGATAAAGCCAAATTCGAAAATAAAAACAACATTATTATACCAAGTATCAAGAGATGGAGATAGAACATCAACTTTTACATCAAAAGTATCAAATAAATCTGCAACAATTATAATTGTTAAAACAACAGCAGGATATAGATTTGGAGGTTATACAACAAAGACATGGGAAAATACAAGTAATTATAAAAAAGATGAATTAGCTTTTGTTTTTTCAATAGATAAAAAAAAAAAATATAATATAAAAAAAGAAAATATTGGTTATGCTATTTATCATGGTGGTGATCGTTTTTCATTTGGAAATGGTCATGATTTTGCTATTTTTGATCAATGTAAAACTTCCAAAAGCAATTATTGTAATTTTCCTTATGCTTATACTGGAGGAGAAAAATCTGAATTAACTGGAGGACAAAATAATTTTCTGGTTTCTGAATGTGAAGTTTATCATATTGAATTTATTTAATTATTTATTAATATTCTAAAAATAGTTTATTAGATTTCTCATGTTAATGACTATTAATTTATTTTTTTCATTGAAAAAAATTATCTGAAAAAGTTCATTCTTTTAAAATATAATAATAATTATTGAATAAATCAAATCTAGTTCCAAGAAAATTGATATACAAGAATCAATAATTTTGTTATCTTCTTAATACAATCAATAATTTTAGTGAATTTAAATAGGTTTGAAGTAGAATTCTTTTCTAAAATTCCTTATTAGTTATTTTAATATAAAAGAAATATTACAAAATATTATAAAAATTTTATTTTCAAAAATATTTATATATTCTATTTTAGTCCAGATGAAAAATAAGTGAATTTAATCCTTTTGGTAAAAATAAAACTAAATAATTATGATATCAAATTTTTATAAAATATCTCATATTTTTTTAAACATTTTTATTATATATATTCTTCTGAGACAATATAATCACTTGATATTATTTATAATCAAGAATAATAATTTTTCTATGATATTATCATAAAGTTGTCTAAAATAAAACGATTTTTACATCAAATAAAATTTAAAACTTTTTGAACTATATTATACATTCAATCATTTTTAAATTATTTATTATAATTGATGAATTGATTTGTGATAATTAATTTAAAATTTAATGAAATAATAAATAAATTTAACAACAATTATTTTTTTTATCATTATTATCTTTCTGAATTACTTTATTTTCAACTTCTTTCCTATTTTTAATCCCAATATTAGGGTCATTCATATCATAATAATTTTTCTCAATATTATCACAAATAATTTTAGAAGATTCTTCAAAAACTTCAATAATATTAATATTATCTTTTGCAGAAGTTTCATAAAATTTGAAATTATGTTCTTCAGCATATTTTTCTCCTTCTTTATAACTAACTTCTCTTTGATTTTCAAGATCACATTTATTACCAAGTAAAATAATATAAACTGATTTAGAACAAATATTTTTAATTTCATTTATCCATATATTTAAATTGTCAAAAGTTAATTTTCTTGTTATATCATAAACAACTATAATACAAGCACAATTTTTAAAATATGTTTTTGTTATTCCTAAAAATCTTTCTTGTCCTGCTGTATCCCATACTTGAATTCTTATATTTTTATTATTGACTTTTAATTTTTTTATTGAAAATTCTACACCTATTGTACTAAAATAATTTGTGTTAAATTCATTATTTGAAAATCTTAATAATATATTTGATTTTCCTACTGCATAATCTCCAACTAAAATATATTTGAATGTGTAATCATAATTATCATTTTCTAAATACATTTATTTATTTTTATTTGATAATTTATTTTTGAATTAATCATTTTTAATGTTAATAGTAATATTAATAGTTTTTAAAGCTTATAATCATTTATGGAATTTTTAAAGTTTTTAAAAACAAGGTAAAATTTAAAAACAAATTATGATTTTCATTGAAGCATTTATAAGTTTGAATTAATTAATAAATTTTAAATAAAATAAAATTTGAACTATGTATATATAAATATTATAAATCACTGAAAGATAAAATTAAAATTTCTCTAAAAATATTATGAAATCTTCAATCATATACTTTAAAGGATTTTAAAAAATTATCATAATTATAAGTTTCATATTTTGAGATAATTATATATTATTCTTATTTTATGTTCAATAAATTATAATACTATATTCTTCAGTTATACTAATTCAATTTAAATTCAAAAAAAGATTAATTAAAATAAAAGTTATGGATTTTATCAAGGTATTTATTTATTTTTTAATTTATGATAATATAATTCTCCTTGTTAATTGCAAATAGTATTATTTCTCAAAATTCATTTTTACTGGCATGAAAAGGTTTTTATAAAGTTTCAAAAGTTATATTAAATATTCTAAAAATATTCACATCAAATAATTAAATTCATTAAAAAATAAAATAGTTCCAAATAAATTAATTTTAAATGATAATTTATTAAATTGATTATAGTAAAAATTATCAGATTTACATTAAGATTTATAGTAAACAATACTAAATACATATTAATTTTTTTTCATTAAAAGTATATTTTTAAAACATTAAAAATATGATAAAGCAATAATTATTCAAATAATATTTCATTATATTAAATATTTCTTTTATTTTTTCAATCATTTTTTCCAAATTCCTGTTAAAACTTATTAAATTATTCAATAATTTATCTTTCCCAGATAGTATTAAATTTATAATTATAATTTTTTTTCCAAAAAAAAATAAAAAAAAATTGGAAAATAAATTTTCTTAAATATATTAAATTTTTATATTAGTATAATTTACAAAAATCAAAAGAAAAATCCCTTTTATAAATTTATATACAAATAATATTTTTACTTTCTTAATTTAAAAACAATCCCTTCATTTTATCTAATCTCTTAAGATAAGTTTCTCTATCTCTTTCGGGATGAAATAAATCTTCTTCAACTTTTTGATGAATTTTATCAGAGAAATAATTATCACTATTAATAGATTCTCTTCTAGAATCTAATAAATTTTTTCCATAAGTATTACTTCTTCTCCATTTAGAATTTAATTTAATTAAATCTTTTTTTCTTTTTTCCATTTGTTCTGGACTAGCATAAACTTTATAAATTAATCCAGTTTCATTTTTCATTATATTATTACCATAATTACTCATTCTATTTCTTTTTATTTCTCTTTCTTTCCAATCTTTTGATCCTATATTTGGTCCTAATCCTCTTTCTAGATTTTCAACTTTTGGTAAATTTTGATAATCTTTTAATGAATATGGAGTATAACCATGATCTACTATATTTTCATTTTCATTATTTTCATTTTGAAAATCTGAGTTTATACTAAATTTTTTTGATATGTTTAAATTTACACTTTTGCTTAGAAAATTATTTTGTTTTTTATTTGGTAATGAAGACTTTTTTATTTCTGGAATCATTGGATTGTTTTTTAATAATTTTTGACTTGATGGAATATAATCCATTAAAAAATAACCTTTGTTTTTAAAGAAATTATTTGAATTTTTATTATTATTATTACTTAAATACATATTATAAGAATCAATTGTTTGGTTATTATTATTATTACTTATATTTGAATTATATAAATTATTATCTAGGTAATTATTATTATTTAAATAGGAATTATATATATTAATATTATTATTATAAGAACCGTTTTGAAAATTTGAATTACTATCATAATTTAAATATGATGGATTATATATTTTATTATTTTGATAATTCGAAGAAGTTCCATTTATTGGAATTCCAGTATGTGACATTAACCCTAATACTCCTGTTTTGTCTATTGTTTCTATTCTATTTCTGAATTTATGTAAAAAATTTAAAGTATCATCATCTTTTCTCATTTTTATTGTTATTCAATATTTAATACTTTAATTAGTTAATTAATTAATTTTTGATTAATGTGAACAAGAAAAAATTATAATATTTATTGAAAATATTTGATTTTTAATATTTGTTTTATATTTAATCATATTCCAAAATCCTGATATTTTTTTTAAAAGTATCTTTTTATTAATCAATTTCAAACACTAAGCTTCTTGAAAAATATAGATATATATTATAAGAAAATATTTTCATATTTTTATCTAGGTTATTATTAATCAATGATAACTTTATATAAACTGGAATTTAAATATTTTTTCTATAACATTAATTTAATATCATAGAGAATTTTGAATTTATTAATCAAAATGTTTTTCCATCACATTAATATTTATTTCAGTTAAATATATTGGTTTTCATAAAGAAGAATTAATGGGGAGGTTAACCTTATATATTAGAGATAAGAAAAATATTAAGGAAGAAATATCAAAGAAGGTTTTGATGCAGTAAAAATAAAATATATATGAAAATATATGGTATCATAAATCTAGACTCAAAAAAATAAAAAAGGAAATTTATAAACTAGATTTATTAAATTTTTATTTTAATATTCTTTTTTTAATTTAAGTTTTTAATATTGATTTGTTCGTTAAATTATTAATTTTTTTTTAATGAATATTACAACTGATGATATTTATTCTTTAATAGTCAGACATAATTCAAAAAAAAATCAAAGCAAAAATAATAAAATAGATGAAAATGATTTAATTTTAACAAACGGTATTATAATGAATAATTCAAATATTTCTTCAATTATTTATAATTCAATTGAAAAAAATATTGTCTATAATTTTAAAAAATTAGAATTTTTATCTCTTAGAAATAATAGTTTAAGAAATATTGATTTTATAACAGAACTTCCAAATTTATTTTATTTAGATTTATATCAAAATGCAATAGAAGATTTTTCAGCTTTAACAATAAAAAATATTTTTGGTTTTTTAAGATTATCAATTGATACTTTTAATGAAAAAAAACTGTTATCCATTAAAAATTTAACAATAAATATTTTAATGTTACAAATTCAAGACCAAAAAATATTAAAACATTTAAAATACCATAATCCAAATATTACTCTTTTGAATAATCAATTAAATTATATGTTTGATTCTTTAAATAAAAAAGAAAATAGAAGGTCAACATTAATGAATTATACAAGTATGAAAGATTTAAATGAAATGAAAAAAAAGAAAAAAAATTCAGGATATAATTTAAATATATCAAATGAAAATTTAATTAGTATTCAAAAATATTATGATAGATATGAAAAAACAAACAAAAAAATATTAAATGTTTTAGGAATAAATACAATAAAAGAATTAAAAAATAATAGAGAATATATTAAATTAGAAAAAGATAAATTATTACTTCTTTGTCAAACTTATATTAAAATTTTACATTTCAAAAAAAATGTAAATAATTTTTATATAAATAATAAAAGTTTTATGGATTTTGATATAAATTTACATCAAATAAAATTCCTTTTACTTAGTGATTTATTTCGAAATAATGATAATATTCTAAAAGAAACAGATATAATAAGAATAAGATTAATTATTTTAACTTCTGTTTTGATGTTGTTTTTAAATACTATTTCTGAAAATTTATGTGTAAATTTAATTAATTATATTTTAGAAACTCATTTTAATTTCAAATTAGAAGATTTAATCCCTACTAATCTAAATTTTAATTCAATACATTTATTTTCAATATATTTTTTTTTATATGATGATTTTATGAAAGAAGTAAAACAATTAAAATTAAAAAATATTTTTTATGAAAAAATCATCAATATTATTTCAATGGATAGCCTAATATTAAGAGGAAATGAATTAGTTAAAAGTTTTTATGAATTTCAAGAATTAAAACAACAATATAGTAAAATATTATTAATTAAACATAAAATTCATTTTATAAAAAGTATGGGATTATACAATGATTTTTCAGTAATATTACAATTTTTTACTGATTATATAGTATATGAAAATATTTCAAATGTATTTCTAAATAGAAATTTATCAACTGAATATTCGGATTTTATTCAATTTAAAGAAATTTATGAAAAATTTGAATCAGAAAATTCAAATTCAGTTTCATTAAGTGATAAAAAATTTCAAAGACTTAATTTAGAAACATTAACAAATAAATTTTTTTTTAAACAAGAAAAAATAAAACTATTAAAGAAAAAATTATATCCTGTGAAATGGAAAAAAATAACTCCAAAAATTAAAGTTATAAATTATGAAGAAGATTATGAAGTATATGATGATATAGAAACAAATCCATATATTCAAATAAAAAACATTAAAAAACATACATATTTACCAATCAAAAATTTTATAAGAACATCAGAAAATACAAATCCATATTTAACTAATTTTTATCCTCAAATCAAAAATAATAATTACAGTCAAACATTATCTAATTTTTATCTAAAACAAATCAGTGAATATTATCCTCCTTTTATTTCTCAGAGAAATAATTCATTATCAAATGAAAATAAATTAAATTTATTAAAAACAATGAGTCCAAAAAATAAAAAACAATGTTTAATTAATGATTATTTTTCTAAAAATCAAAATTCTTTTAGATCTGATTTTAAAGGAAAAGTAATTAGATTAAATCATTCTTTAAAAAATAAAAAAAATGTAAATTTAGTTAAAAATGAAAATGAAGAGACTAAAAACTTAGATTTAAATAAAGTATTTTTTATTAAAGTTATAGATACAGAAACTTTAAGAAGTAAAATTCAAAACAGAAGACAAAATCGTGTAAATCATATAAGTATTGATAAAAGATATTCAAAATTAAAAATGGATTAAATTATTAGAATATGTTTATTTTTATATAAATAAATAATGTTTATAGTTCTAGAAAATTTTGTAAAATAATTGTTTTAAAATTATCTTCCCTTAATTTTAATTTTTTAAGTTTAAAAAAAAATAAATAAAAAAATTAAATGGATCCGAACAAAGAAATTTTAACTAAATTTGAGCAAATAAAACTAAATTTTGACAAAGTATCAAATTCATGGAAAATAAATTCAAAATTGAATGTAAAAAACATAGTTCAAAGAGAATATGAAACATTATTAAATGAATTAATGAATTTTTATAATGAATTAATTCAAAAGCCGAAAAATATATCATTTATATTAAGGGCCAATTTAGATTTACAATGTTGGAATTTATTAACAGAAAGAACATCAACTGTAATAAAAATATCAATAGATAAAAATCATTTAGGAAAAAATTCCCAAGTAATAATTCAAAATTTATATTCTACTTTACTTGATGATTTAAGAAATTCATTTGATTTTTTTAGAAATGTATATTCTACTGTAACTGAACAAAATTATTTAATGTCTCCTGAAATAAGAGATTCAAGTGAATTTCCAATTTTTATTAGTAATGTTTTAACTTTTATGGGAGATATAAAAAAATTAAAATTAATATTAAATAAAAAATTTCTTCAATTTAAAGAATTAATTAATATAGAAGGTGATTTTAAAAAAGATGCAAATGATGCTGTTGGATTTTTTAATTATGCTTTAGATAATAATCCAAGAAATGCAAGAGTATATTCTAATTTAGGTTATATTTATAGAGAATTTTTAGAAGATCATATGAGTAGTGCTTATTGGTTCATTAGAGCATTAAGTTGTATTAATAATGAAATGACTAAAATTAAAGATAATTTAGAAAAAGATTTTGAATCTATTAGATCTAAATTTATTAAAAATGATTATATGGTTGATTCTAATGTTAATAATATTAGCTTTTTAAAATATGACATTGATTATTTACCTATTTTATTTTATAGGAATATTGGAATTTTATATATGAATATTGATATAGATGAAATTGGGAGGTTGGAAGAAAATTTCAAAATCATTATGAGTAAAGTTTTATTAAATTATCATATTATTCCTGATGATTTTAAAATTAATTATGAAGTTAAAGGAAATATTACAAAAATGATTATTTTATGTTTGTTTACTTTGCATTATAATTTAAATAACTTAGAACAATACAAAAATGAATCTCAGGAAATTAATTTTAGTGACAGAATAAAATTATTAAATTTTAAAATTTACAATCATAATTTAATTAAAAGTTTAAATCAAAAAGAAATGAAACAAAGTTTAAAATATTCACTAAATTTCTTTATAACATTTACAAAAATAATATGTTCAAATATGAGAGAAGAAAATTATAATCTTATCGAAAAATATTTATTAATATTATTTTATTGGTTAAGTTTAAATTATGATTGTTTAAATTTATTCATAGATGATTCTATAAAAAACAATTTAAAATACCTTCATTATTACTTAAAAAATGAAACAGAATTAAAAAAATATCTTCATCCAAAAACAAAATATACATTAGATTTACTAAAACAAAAAATAAACGATATGATTCTCCCAATAGAATTATCATTTTTAGGTTTTATTCCATTACATAGATTTTTTGAATTAAACAGGAAAAAAGGTATATTTAAAATAGGAGATGTAAAAGAAATATCAATAATGAATAAAATAATATTAATTCACTTTTTAGAATATTTTGGTTTTCCTGCTGTAAATAATCAAGAAATATCAACAGCTTTTCATAGTAAAGGAACTCCAATAAATATAACAAATATAGAAAATCCAGAAGAAACTAAATATGAAGATGAAGCAAATTCAATAAAAGCAAAATTGATTGACGGTAAAAATATAATTAATATTCCAGTTGAAAAAACTAAACCTTTAATTATATTAGATGCTTCAAATATAGCAATGAGACATGGAGATCAAAAATTTTCTTCAAAAGGTATTCAAATAGCAATGGATTATTTTAATAAAAATGGACATAAAGTTATTTCTTTTTTACCAGAATATTTTTTTAGACAAAAAGATCCGAATTCAATTATTAATAAAAAAAGAGTTATTCCTGATAATGTAGAATATTTAAATGAATTACATAAAAAACATTTAGTTATTCAATCTCCTCCTCAAGATTATGATGATTCTTATTGTATTCAATATGCTAAAAATCATGAAGCTTTTATTGTTACTAACGATTTATTTAGAGATTATTTAGATAAAATTAATGATAATAGAAAAAGAGAAACTGAAAGAATTTGGATTAAAGAAAAAAGTATTAGTTTTACTTTTAATCAAGATGAATTTATACCTAATCCTGATGCTGCTTTTTTTAAAATATATGATATTAATGAATATAATAAAATGATTAAATGATAAAATTTTAAGTATATTATTAAAAAAATTTATTATTTATTTTATTAAATTAATATTATTTTTATTTAAATATATTTATAAATTCAAAATCAAAAAAAAAATATAAAATAAATAAAAAATATATTATATAATTCATATGGGACAAAACATCACACTTTCTGATTTAAAATCAAACAAAATAAAAAGTAAAAATACAAATATATAATTGTAAAACTAAAAAAAGTGAATAGAAATAATTTTGATTTCCTATATGTAATTGGTAAAGGTGGTTTTGGTAAAGTATGGAAAGTAAAATTAAAAAGGACAAAAGAAATATTTGCATTAAAGGAGATGTCAAAAGTAAAAATAATAGATAGAAGAAGTGAAGAAAGTATAATAAACGAAAGAAAATTATTAGCAAAATTAAATAATCCATTTATAGTTAATATGTATTTTTCATTTCAAGATTTTTCAAATTTATATTTAGTTTTAGATTACTTAAACGGAGGAGACTTACGTTATCATATAGCAAAGAATAAATTTTTTTCAGAATCTCAAACAAAATTTTTTTTAAGTAACATAATAATAGGTTTAGAATACATTCATAATAAAAATATTATACATAGAGATATAAAGCCTGAAAACTTAGTATGTGATTCAAAAGGATATATAAGAATAACAGATTTTGGAGTAGCAAAAATAAATGAAAAAGATAATTCAAGTGAAACAAGTGGGACTCCAGGTTATATGGCACCTGAAGTAATGTTATTATCTAATCATTCTTTTCCAGTTGATTTTTATGCTATTGGAATAATTGGTTTTGAATTTTGTTTTGGATTCAGACCTTATTTAGGAAGAAGTAGAAAAGAAATAAGAGATTTAATTGTAAGTAGACAAGTTAAAATTAATGATGATGATATTCCTGACGATTGGAGCTTAGAAAGTGCTGATTTTATTAATAAATTAATTGAAAGAAAAGAAAGTAAAAGACTTGGATTTAAAGAAGGAATTAAAGAATTAATGGAACATAAATGGATGAAAGATATTGATTGGAATGCAATGAAGGAAAAAAAAATTATTAGCCCTTTTTTACCTGATAAAAATAAAGATAATTTTGATAAGAAATATTGCGAAAGTAAAGATCAAGTTGATAGTGAAACTTTATTTAGATATAATGAATATATGAATCATATTCATTTTCCTGATTTATTCAAAGATTATACTTGGTGTAATTATGTTCCAAGTAAAAATTTTTTTTTAGAATCTTATAATAATAATGCTCTTCAGGATAAAGATAAGAATAATCATAATGATGATAAAGGAAAAATTAAATCTCTTGGAAATGCTAATTCTATGATTAATATGAAATTATCAAAGAATGAATCTAATTTATTTAATACTGGACAAAGTTTTTACTTTAATAATGATGAAACTACTAGTTCAGAAGTTAAAAAAAATGAAAGTATGGTAAAGAATAAAAGTAGTTATAAAGTATTATTAAATAAAAATGATAAAAACGGTAATATATCATATAGATATAATAATAATAATGGGAGGAAAATTCCTGTAATTGGAGAATTGAATAATATATTTATGAAAAATTCATCTCCAAATATATTTAAAATTATTCAAAATAAACCTCTTCCAATTAAAAATAGTGTTAAATGTTCTAGTCAAAGAAATTTAGATGAAAAAGATTCTAATTTAAAAAATAAAATAATAAATATAATTCATAGTTCAAATAATATCAATAAGAATTTTAAAAGTAATAATGCTTTATTTAATCATATGAAAAAGAAGTCAGTTGAAAAAAAAAATTTAATGAAACCATTATTATCAATTGACAGTAATGATAATATATTAAATTTTCCAAAGATAAAATTTTATTCAAAAAGGAAAGAACAAAAAAAAAATATTTTAACTCCTTCAAATTCAAAAATAAATGTAGAAGGACCTGGATTATTAAAAATAAATTCTAAAAAACATATTTTAAGTACTAATTCTCTTTCTCAATCTCCTTCAAATGAACCTTTAAAATATAAAAATAAAGATAAAAAAGTGAAAATAAAAACTTATGGGAAAAAAAGAAATTTTAAACCTATAAAAATTAATAATACTAATAATAATAATAATGTTAATATAAATAAAAATCCATATGAAAATTTTAACAGTATATGATATTAATTTTTTATAATGTATATAATTTAATTTTAAAAAATAATAAATTATTCAATTTTTTCATTTTGTAGTTTTTCTAAAAATAATTTTTGATTTTCTTTTTCTTTTTTTTCTTTAAATTCTATATAATTATTGATATAATTTATAAAAATTTTTTCTAAATTTTTATGATAATTATTTAATTCATCAATAAATTGTTTTTGGGAATTTCTTACAGTTTTTTCTAATTCTAAAATCTCACTTTGTTTATTTTCTCCAATTAAAAAATCTTCATTTTTTTCTCTTTTTAAATTAAATTCAACTTTTTCTTTTCTATCAAATATTTCAATTAAAGCAATTAAAACTTCTTGATAAGTAAAAACATCTTCATAAATATTATCAATTTTATTAGAATATATTTTTAAATCTTCACTTAATTTATCATAAACTTTATTATCATTTTCAAAATTATTTTTCATTAACACGAAATTATTATTCATATCATTTTCTTTAACTTCTAATTGAAAATTTGAATTAACTAACATTCCAGTTATTTCAGATATTTTCTTTAATGATTTTTCTTGAATTTGACAAGATTCAAATTCTTTTTTAAAAAAATTTGTTGCTAATTCAACTCCTTTTAATATTTTTTCTAATCTTAATTTTTCATTCTTTAACATTTTACTTGATAATTCTATTTTTTCTTCATCTTTATTTTTTCCAAAAATATATAAATTATAACTTTTAAGAACATCTTTAAATTTAGTACTTATGACACTATAAATTGTAACTCCATCCTTTAATTCATTTTTATATCTTTCAAAATCATCACTTATAAAAGTTAAATATACTGGATTATGAGATAAATAATTATGTTTATTAATATAATTTAAATAATTTTCAATTCTTTTCTTTCTTTTTATCACAATTGGTTCATTTGAAGAAACACTTAAATTAGTCCAAAAATTTTTTTCTGGAATATGTGGAATTAAACATCCTGGATTATATTCTATTAAACCATCATATAATATTTCTAAGTCTTTAAATCTTCTATATATTGTTCTTTGAGATATTAATTTTTGGGTTTTTGTGTTTTTTTTTGTTAATAATATTTCAAATTCATAATGTCCTGTTACAAACATTACTTGAGTTTTCCAAATATAATTTAAAACTTTTATTTCACTTTCATATTCTGTTTCTTCATTCATTATTTGTTTATTTTTTTTATTTTTTTTTAATTTAATTTAAATTTATTAAACTATTTCAAAAAGATAAATATTCTTTTTTATTAAATTTTTATACTTTAAATACACTAATCTTTTATTTTTTAAAGGAGATTTTTTTGTTTTTTTATTTAACTAATACCAGCATTCGCTAATTTTGTTTGTAATTCATTGATTTTCATAATTAAATCTTTATTTTCTTTTTCTTTATTCGATAAAGCTTTATCATAATTTGATATAATATATTGAAATTGTTTTTTCTCTTGTTCTTTAGTAATTTTATCTTCTTCTTTAATTTGATTAAATTCCTTATCTTTTTCAGACAAAATGATATCTAAATAATTTCTACATTCATCATCTAATTTACTTTGTAATTGGGCTATTTCCATATTAATATCTTCACTCTTATATATATTGTTTATATTTTGATTTGAATTTGAAATATTTAAATTATGCTCTTTTATATAATTTTCATATTTAGAAATTCTTTCTTTTAAAAGTTCATTTTCTTTTTGAAGTTCTTTTATTCTTGTTGAATTCATTTTATTATCATTTAATTCATCTAAATTATCATTTAATGCTTTTGAAGCTTTAATTAAATTATTTATAGAATTATCTTTTTCTAAAATTTGGTTTTTTAATTCATTAATTTTCTTAGTTAAATCCCCAGAAGAAAAAGATTTCATTTTATTGTATTCATTTCTCAAAATCTCAAAATTTTTCTTTAAACTATCATAATCTTCATTTAAATTTCCTTGGCTTACATTATTCTCAGTATTAACAATTTTATTAAAATTTAACTTAGAAGTAGGAATAGGAGATACATCTCTTTTAAATTTATTATAACTATTATTACCATCTCTTTGAGTTTTAGCACATCTTTCTTTATCATTATTATTATCATTAACTTTATTATTATTATCTTCACAAATAGGATTAAAGGTTTTAGGATTATCTCTACTCACAACAAAAATATTATATTTTAAATTTTCTTGAGGTTTAATTAAGTTACTAGCAGCATTAGGGAAATATTTAGTGAAAAAAGGATGATTAAGGATTTCAACTAAACTAATCCTTAACTTAGGATCATACTTTAATATTTTCATAATTAAATTTTTTACATCTAGTCCAATATCTTTAGGCCAATTAATTTTTAAATGATTAATATTATTTTTTAATGTTTCAATATCATTACCAAGAAAAGGTGGATTTCCAGTACTTAATTCAAATAATAAAACTCCAATACACCAAATATCAACTCTTTCATCATGTCCAGTTTCATTAATAATTTCAGGTGCTAAATATATAGGAGTACCACAAACAGTATATCTTTCATTTTCTTCTTGTAAATAATTACTCCAACCAAAATCAGTTAATTTACCAATTAAACCTTCACTTAATAAAACATTTTCAGGTTTAATATCTCTATGAATTATTGGAGGATTCATATTATGTAAATAATATACTGCAGATATAACATCTTTCATTAATGATGCTACAACTTGAGATTGTAATTTTTTTTTTCTATCTCTTGGAATTAAACTATATATATTTCCTTTTGATATATATTCCATTATAAAATAACAATAATCATTATCTTCAAAATGACCAAATAATTTAACAACATTTGGATGATGTACTTTATACATTATTTCTATTTCTCTTCTAAAATATGGTTTTTCTTCTATATTTGTTTTGTTTTTTTTATCTATTGCTTTTATCGCATATTGGGCTTTTGTTTTTTTGTGAGTTACTAAAAATACTTTTCCAAAACTTCCTACTCCCAATTCTTTTATTATTTCAAAATCTTGAATTTTTGGCTCTGGTTCTAAAAGTTTAGATACTGATTCAGAAATTGGAAGAAAACGGTTTCTAACGTTGTTTAAAATTGGCTTTGTTATGTTCATTTTTTTAAAATTATTTTTTATTATTTTTTTATTTATTAGATTAGGTTTATTAATTTAAAAATTATTTATTTATTTGTCCAATTAAAAAATAATGGATTTTTATTTGAATAACAAAAGAAAGAGATTTGAGTCTAATAATGTTAGTATTTTTTATCAAAATAAACCTTTTCAAAATAAAGATATATTAGTTGATGGAATTTGGAAATGTTGTTTTGATAAAAATTTTTTTCAACAAGGAGTCTCTTATGAATCATCATTTAATGATTTTAGATTTAAAATACCAATCAAAATAGGTTTAAAAATCATAAATGATTTCGTTTTTCAAATTAAATTAACTATTGGATCTCAAAAAAATGTTATTAGTAATGAAGGAATTTATTCTAATGAATTTGAAGATAAAAAATATTATGTTGAACTTTCAATTGAATTAAAAAATGTTATTTCTGAAAAATTTTCTTTTTCACAAAATCAAGGAGAATTAATTAAACAAATGATAAGATTAAATGAAAATCAAAAAATTTTATTAAGAAAACATCATTCCAATGAAAAGTGTTTTTATGTTCAAATTAAAATAAAATATAATGGACAATTATTCAACAATGAAAAGATAGAAGATAATAAATATAGTGGTTTAAAAAATATGGGAGCCACTTGTTATTTAAATTCTATAATTCAATTATTATTTTCTTTATCAATATTTAAAAAAAATGTTTTTGAATGTGAAATATCAAAAGAAAATTTTCGTAAAAATAAAATATACAATTTCCAAAAATTATTTTATAAAATGTTAAAAAACGGAGAAGAAAAGAATAAAGAAGAAATAAAAACAGATTTTTTAATGAAATCTTTTGGAATGGAAATATCAGATTTAAATATTCAAAATGATATTCAAGAATTTTTTTTAAGGTTAAGTGAAAATATGGAAAATGATTTAAAAGATAAAAATATTAATTCAATTTTAGAAGGAAAAATAACAACTATAATTCAATGTACTGAAATAAATTATTCTTCAAGAAAAGAAGATTCATTTTCTGATATTCAATTAGCAATAGATAATTGTGATAATATATATGATTGTATAAATAAATTTACTGGAAAAGAAGAATTAAAAGGAGATAACCAATATCAAACTGAAAAATTTGGAAAACAAAATGCAATTAAACAAACTTTTTTTTCAAAATTTCCAAAAGTTTTATGTCTTCAATTAAATAGATTTATTTATAATAATAATTCATATGAAAAAAATAATAAAGAAATTAAATATAGTAAAGAATTAGATTTAAAAAAATATAAAATGAAAGATATCATTTTTGAAGATGATGATTTTAAATATATTTTACATTGTGTTATTGTTCATAATGGAAGTATTAATAGAGGTCATTATATGTGTTATATTAAAGAAGAAAATGGATGGTATTTATTTAATGATAATAAAGTTTATAAAGTCGATGAATTTGAAGCAATTGATTATAATTTTGGAGGTGATTTTGAAAAATTTAATTTAGATAATGGAGTTTTTAGTTCAAAAAAAGATAAAAATTTTTCAAATGCTTATTTACTTATATATATTCAAAAGAAAATATATCATCAAGTTGTTTTTCCTTTTTCGATTAAAAATATTCCTGAAAATGTTTTAAATTTATTTGATATTGAAAATATGGAAATTGCAAAAGAAAGATATAACAAATTTTTTGAAGAATATTTTATTGAAGTTAATATTATTAGTAAAGATATGATTAATAAATTTGGGATTATTGACAATAGAGATGATAATAAAGCATCCAATAATCTTTTAAAATTAAAAGTACATAAAAATATTGTTTTTAAAAATTTGATGAGAATTATTTCAAATGCAATTGCAGTTGATATTAATGATGTTTTTGTATATAAATATATAAAAGAAACAAATTTTAGTTTTATTGAAAGATTTAATTATAAAATGGAATTTATTAAAAGGGAAAAATATAATTATACTTTATCTCAAATTTATCCTATTCAAAAAAAAGGGAGAATATATTTATTTATTTATATTGATTCTGAAAAAAATAATTTTATTCAAAGAAATAATAATATAAATTCAAAAGATATTCCAATTAATTTTAAAGAAGATCAATTTTACAATTATAGTGAGGATTTTCATGAATGTATAAATTATATTTTTTATATGAAAGAAACAAAATATTTTTTTAAAAAATGTTCAAATATAAATTATAGTAATGTTGTTCAAGAAATTCATAATAATAATTTATATGATAAATATTATTTATTATTTCTAAAAGTTCCTCATTTTAAAATTAATCCATATAATAATTTTTATGATTGTACAAATTTAGAAAATGTAGATATTTACCAATTAAAAAACAATGAAACTATATCAGAAAAATTACAAAAAAACCAATTAATTAATAAATATTATGAATTATATGAAAATGTTTTAAAAGAAAATAATATATCAATGAATGATTTACATCCAACTTATTTGTTTTTATATTGTTCTTTATCACAATATATAAAAGAGAGAAATTTAGATTTTAAATATACTTATGAAATTAAAGGAGGAAGTACTTTAGAAAATTATAAAAATGATGGAATATGTGTTGTATTAAATTTTGCAACTTTTATCCCAAAGTTAATAAATAAATATTTAAATATTGAATATAAAAAAGTAGAATATGTTACTTTTGCCCATAAAAATAATTTAATAAAGAGTAAAATATATTATATTAATATTGAAGATGAAGAATATAATTTAAAAAAAATAAAAGAAACAATATATAGTTTATTAGAAAAAGAAGAAAATTATAAATTGTTTGGTTATAATAGAGAAATAAGTAAAAGAATACAAAATTATTTTGTCATTGATCCATTAAGTTTGAATGACAGAATAAAAAAAATATACAATTGTCCTGAATTATATTCATTAGAAAGGAAATTTGACCGTCCTTTTATAGAAAAAGATGAAATTTTAAATTATATTAATCCCTCAAATAACAATGAAATATTATATTACATTAATATTCAAAATTTAATTTATAAAAAATACAGTTCAAAAGATTCTGAAATAATGGAAGTTATATTATGTGATGATAAAGGAAATCCCGAAAATAAATTTTTTATCACATTAAGTCATAATAGGGCAGAAATTAAATATTCAAAAATTCAAGAATTTATTTTTAAATATTATTTCAAAATTAATCAATTAGATTTAAAAAGTGAAATAAATGGAAGTAAATATAATTTAATGTTATTTGACCCAAATTCATTAATTGGATATGAATTAATTGATATTTCCAATGGACAAAATTTAAATAAATCAATTGAAGAACCTTGTTTAAAACTTGTTAATAAAGAATTTATACTTCAAAAGTTTTATGATTTAAAAAAAGGAGAAAAAATTTTTGTTTGTATTTATTATAATGATAATGGAATAGAAAAACCATTATATTTTCCTTTTATTTCTTTATTTGATATTAATATGTTATATCTTGAATTCAGAAAATATATGATTGATTATTATTCTCGTGTTAATTATATTAAAGAAAAGTTCGGAGATATCAAAAAAAATAATAATATAAATATTAATTTTTATATTATTGATGTAAAACAAGACCATTCTTTAAACAAATTGTTTTTTCAAAAAAAAGCTTTATTAGATATAAAACAAAATCAAAATTCTTCTTTAGGAATATTACTTAAAGATTCTAAAACAAAAAATATACTTATGTTATTTTCATATAAGTAAAAAATATTAAAAATATAAGGTTATTATACATAAATAATATTTTTCTTTTAATTATTAAATAAAATATGTTTAAAAAATAAATAGATGTAATTTAATATATTCCTTTCCACATATTAAATTCAAAATTAAAAAAATAAAAAAATGTCCATAAAAAAAAAAGATTCCATATATAAATACCCAAGAAATTTAATTAATTACTCTTTCATAGCAGGAGTACAAGAAGAAACATTAAAAACAATAAAGGAAAAAGAAATAATAACTCCAGAAATATTATTATGTTATCCAGAAGATAATATAAATATTTATAGAGAATTATTAGATTTTGTATGTCCAAATGGAACACAAATTTATGATGAAAATTCTCCTGAAGGAGAAATAACTTATCATCCAATAATATTAACAAATCAAAATGGAAACAGATATTTTTTATATATTTTAAAAATAACTGAAGTTTTTAATGGAATGAAAATCCCAATTTATATCGTTTTAAGTTCTTCAATTGAAGATTTTGATGCTTTTAAAGCAGTTTTAGATGAAATTTTAAGAATTATTCAAATTCAAAAAAAGTTCGATTTGGCTAAAATGGAATTATTAAATTATTTAATGTTTCTTCATTCAATAATTATTCCACCTTCTCACACTCATTTAACTATAAATTTTAGATATTCAAAAGTAAATTTTTATTTTCATTCATTATATGAAATACCATGTCATTATAGTGATGATGATATAAATATATTATTTAATACAATATCAACAGGGAAAATTATAAAATTAATCAGTCAATTAGTAAAAGATAAACAAATTATAATTTATGGAGATAATTCATTTTTAATTAGTTCTATAATTAATGCTTTAAATAAATTATTATTTCCTTTTAAATGGTCTAATAATTTAATTTCTATAATAACTAAAGATAAATTAATGTTATTATTATCTCCTGGACCTCAATTTTATGGTGTTTTATCTTCTTCTTGTTCTTTTGATTATTTAACTAGTAATTTTTCAGGTAAATATATTTATAATTTAAATAATGGAAAATTAATTCCTTCTATAAATTATGATTTAACTGACGATGATTTAGATTGTTTAAAAAAAAAAATTCAATTTATCAAAAACCCTGATTTATATAAATTTAATGATATGTTTAATGAAAAGGAAAAAAAAAATATGAAGAAATATATAGATTTAAACCAAAGTTTTAGCAGAAATATTCAAAATATTTTTTTTAATTTTTTTAGAAATCCTTTTGACAAATATGAAAGTTTTACTGCTTTAAGAGCAATAGATGAACAAAAATTTTTAAAAGAAGCTGAAATATATGATCGAAAAAAGTTTTTTCAATTTTTATTAAGATCTACTTTAGTTGATATATTTTTAGGAGATGTAAATGATTATAATACAGATTTTAATAATTCACATTGTTTTGATGCAATACTTTCAAATAAAAAAAATATTAGTCCTGAAAAAATTAATATAAATTCTGCTTTAAAAATTGATCTTATTTGTCCAAAAATTAATTTTAATATGATTAAATCAATAATTAGTGAATCTAATAATGATAATATTAAAAATAATGAAAGTATTAAGCTTTATTTAAATAATATTAATTCTGAAAAAGATGATTTTATATTAAATAATATGAATTTAAGTCATTCTATAAGTTTTCAGACTCCTTTAAAAAAAAAAAGTTATTTAGCCATGAACCAAAATTCCTCGAAAATAAAAAATCAAAGCATAAATGAAAAAGAAGAAGAAATTATAAGTCTAATAGACAATAATATCCAATATATTCCAAACTATAAAAATTATATAAAGAATTATACACCCTTTCCTTTCTATTTTTATGGTAAAAATGGTTTTATTAAATTTGCTGAGAGTTTATTTTCTGTTGTCTCAGAACCAAGTGAAATATTATTTGATAGAAATTTTTTTAATCAAATATATGAGCAAATATCACAAATTACAAATTCCCTTCCTTTAATTTCAAATGAAATTTCAGAAGAAAATGATGAAATTTCAACTTCAAAAAGAAGGAATTCAACTATTAAAAATCATAGTGATTCAAATGATAATTCTCAATCACAATTATTACTATTTTCAAATATTTTAGAAGGTGGTACTCAAAGACACTTATTTTATGCCTTTTATCTTGAAAAATTATTTTTAGATAAAGTTGATTATTTAAGTAATAATAATATAAATCTTGATAATTTCTTAGAAAATATTATTGCATTATATCATAAATCAATATCTTATGGAGAATTTGAATTTCCTTTTTATAGATATAAATTAATTTTGTCAAAATTACAAATGAATAGTTTAAATAAATTTAAAAATTCAGTTCCTCAACCTTTAAAAAGTACTTTTGATGATTTATATGATTCTAATTTTGAAAAATTAAGAATGACAATAACAAAACATAGTTCTTTACAAGGCAAAAAAAATACTTCAATTACTTCTTCTTTTAATGATACTTTTATTCAATCTAACAGAAATTTGAAAAGATATAAATCAGATAAAATTCAAAATCCCACAAATAACGATTTAAGGAAATCTGAACAATTAAGTGATTTTAATTCAATTTCTGAAAATATAAAAAATGAAATGATATTTAAATCAAAGAAAAATAAAGAAAATCAAAAAATAAATGATTTTTATGTGAATGAATATAAGGGATATTGTATTATTTCTAATAATAATAATAAAAATAATAATTTAAGAAATAATAATGAAAATTTTTCCTTTTTTGTTTGTGATATTAATTCCCCATTTACTTTAAATAAAGTAAAAATTAAAATTCAAGCAGTAAATCCAGCTAAATTATTAATGGAAATTGGTGAAAATTTATTTCAAATTTTACAAAAAATTCAAGAGGCTGAAATTTCATTTGGAGAAATAGATTCAAATGATGAAATTAAAAATGATTTTTTACTAATTAAAACAAAAGTTGAAAAACTTCAAATTGTAAATTTAGCTAAATTAGAAAAACAAAAAGAAAAATATTCTTTCTGGTTAAATGCTTTTAATTTTTTAACTTTATATGCTTTAATGTTTACAAATTATAAACCATTAACTTTAGATAATTGGAAAGTATTTTTATCAAATTGTAGATTTAATATAGGAAGATATGAAATTACTTTATTAGAAATTCAAAATAAAGTTTTAGTTGGAACAAATTTTTATGGTTTAGAAATTCCATTCACAGATAATTATATTCAAAGATTTTGTTTTAATCAACAAAATATTTTAATTGATTTTGGTTTTTATTTTTGTATAAAATCTAATTTTTTTATATTAAAAATTTATTCTGATTCAGAATTTGAAAGTCAATTATATGAAACAACAAAAGAATTTTTTAAAAAGAATTTATATTATTCTGAAGAAACAGAAGAAATGCATATCAGTAAATATTTAGCTATTGTAAGACCAGATTTTTTAGATGAATCATATAAAAATTATCAAGATTATCTTGATTCTAATTTATATCATATTTTAGATGAGAAAAAATATATAAATATTAAAATTGAAAATTTAAATTGGGAATTAAGTGAAAAACCATTAGATAATTTTTATAATTAATAAAATTTTTTATTTAAAAAAATTTATTCGGTTTAATTGATTTTATAATGTTTTCCAGCATTTTTATATATATTTCTTTTAAAATCATCATTATCATTTGAATTTGATTGATTATTTTTTTCATTTTGAATTGAAGAATCATGATTTGATTTTTGAGAAATAGTAATTTGATTTGAATAATTATTTTCTATTTTTGCTCTATTATTATTTCCTAACATATCTTCATAATTATAATAATAAACATCTTTTTTATATAAATCTGGATAATATTTACTGTTATATTTTTCTCCTAATCCTCTTTTTCCTTTATGTTTTTTATATATATCTGCTGGAGGTAATTTTTTTATATCTATATTATTTTTTTTTGCTTGTTTTAATAAAAAACTATATGTATGAATCCCATATTTCTATTTTTTTATTTATATTTTTATTTACATTTATATCTATTGGTTCTAAGGAATATTCATAATGATTATTCATTTTTATATTTTTAATATTAATTTATGAAAAATATTTGTTTTAAACTGAAATATTTAATGTCAAGTAAAAAATTGAAGAAGAAAAAATATTTGATGTGAATATTTCAAAATTTAAAAAATAATAAAAGAATATTATAAAAAGAAAATATATTAAGAAAAAAAGGACTAATAATTTGTTTGTTAATTCATTTAAATATACCATTTAAATATACAAATAAAATAAAAAATAATATCATTTATTTTAAATATATAGATGGAATAAGGAAAGTCATCTAATTACATTCTTATATTAAAAAATTAATGTTAATCTCTGAAAAAAAGAAAATATTTAATTTTTATTTTTATCACTTTTGTAAATATACATTAAAAAGAAGAATTGGTGAAAGAAAAAAAAGAGAGTCTATTGAAAAAAATGATGTTGTTTTTTTGAATTTCTTTATTTTTCTTTTTTTATGAATTATAATATATAAATATTTATTATAATGTAGATTTTACATCCTCTAAAAAATATAATCCTAAAAATTGAAAAATAAATAAAAAAATAAATTTTATAATATTTCAATTTAAATTTTTAATTTTAGGTACGAATGAAATATAATTTTATAATATTATATTAAAAATTATATAAAAATTAAATTTATGTCAAATCCAATAGATTTACCAATATCAGTTGTTTCAGAAATAATTAAAAATAGTTTAGATGAAGATATATTAATAAATAAAAATTCAAAAATAGCATTCAGCCGAATAGGAGGAGTATTTATATTATATTTATCAAATTTGTAAGAATATTTAATAAATAATGTTAGAGCAAATGATATATGTAAGAGTAAGGGTAAAAGTAAAATTACAGTTAAAGATGTTATTGAAGCAATGGATAAAGCAGGGTTAAATAATTTTAAACCTGAAATTGAGGATTTACTCTTAGATATTGAAAAAGAAGCTGTTTCTTCATATAATAGAAAAAGTGCCAAAAAAGAAAACAAAAATGAAACAAATAAAATAACAAATGATAATTCAAATTTGAATAATAAAAATGAAGATGAAGATATTCTAATAGAAAAGGATTTAATTAAAAATGAATAATTAAAATTTATTTAGGAATAAAAGTACTTTTTATTAAATTTTAAAATAATATTTAATCTATATAATTTATTTCATATATTTATTTTTCCTTGAATCATAATAAATTAATTAAAAAATGATAAAAAATCAACTTTATCCTTTTGTTGAATCATATATTAATAAATATTTATGGGGTTTCACAAAAGAACAATTTGATATAGGAGTAACAAATGGTAATATTTCATTAAATGATTTAAATATTAGACCAGATACTTTTAATAATTTTTGTGATGAAAAAAATTATCCTTTTTGGTTAAAATTTGGACAGATTAAAAACGTAAATGTAACATGTTCACTTATGAATATTATTGGAGAAAAACCTTTAGATGTTACAATTGATAATGTTTATATTATTTTATGTCCTTCTTATAAATATATTAATATTGATCATACTTTAGGTTCTATTAATAAAATTGATTATATAAACCAGAAAACAAAAGTAAATATTTTTGATTCAAATTTAAATGTTGAAAATGATGATTCCTTCATTGATAAATTACTTTTTAATATTTATAAATTTTACAACTCAAAAAAATATTATTTAAATTTGACGATAAAAAAATTTCAAATTAGATTTGAAGATGATACCATTATGAATCCAAACGGAGATTTTTGTTTTGGATTAACTATAGATGAAGCATTATTAAATTTATCTACTGAAGGATTATTAAAAAATTATTCATTTAATATTAATAATTTAAATTTTTTTTTTGATAATCATCCAAATGTTGTAACAATACCAACTTCTGTTTTAGTACAAAATTTATATGATTTATATAAATATTATGGATTAATAAGAACTTATCCATTAGATTTATCTTCTAAATCAAAAGCAGATAATGTTTTAAAAATAATTTCCAATTTTTCTTTTAGAGGAAATTGTGGAACTAAAAAAATAGGAAAATTCGAAGATGTAATAATTAAACAAGAATCAAGTGATATTGTATATTTAAATATATTTTTCAATAATGCTTTAGAAATTTCAATATTTCCTTCTTTAATTGCAACTGTAAGATATATAAAAAATTTTGTTGAGAATTTCGAAATATTACAATATGCAAAAACATATAGAACAGCAGGGAAATTAAATAGAACTATAGATTTATTAAATTATGTTTGTTTAATTAGAAGAATGAAAAGAGTAAAACACGAAAATTTAGTTAAAAAAGAATATAATAGATATATGGGTTTATATGGTTATGATAAAATTAATAGAACTGATGAAAAGAAAATAGGAGATGATATTATTATAAGTAAAAAAAATCAAATTAATATTGAATCATATCCTATCTTTGGTATAGATTATAAAAAATTAAATGTTACTCCACAAGGACCAAGTGAAAAAGAAGAAATTTTAAAATTAATGAAAACAAAAAGATTAACTTGTGTTTTTAAAATGATTGTACCTGAATTTTCTTTTAATATATGTAATGCAAATTCAATAAAGTGCTTTTCTTTCACTGGAAATACAATAGAAATAAATTCTCAAATGTCAAAAATATTATTTGAATTAAAATATCAAATGGCAAATTTTACAATAAATGCAGAAGAAACATATAATACTTTAGACAAAAATATTCCAAATTTCCAATATAATATACAGAAAAAAAAAGAAAATAAATTTCCAATACAAAAGCAAAAAGGAATATATGAACAAATAAATTCAAGAGTAAACTTTTTTAAAGCAGGATTAAAAGAAAGTTCATTATATTCAGAAAGCAAAGCGGTTCAAGATTCAAACACAAAAATTTATAAAGAAAATGCAAGATATTTAAGAAAAATGAAAATATTAACTGATACTTTAAGAGTTGCAAGAGATACAAGTAAAACACCTAATTCAATTAAAAATCATCCTTCAATTAATGCTTATTATAAACAAAATCAATCTTATTATACTGTTAATTTCCCAAGAAGAGGAAATAATATTAATAATTATAGAGAATTTAGACCTGGGAATTTTATTTCTAAAGTTTTAGGAGATAATAATGATAATGTTATGGATAATATGTTACAAAGAAATAAATCTCAAACTAATATTAGGAGAGTTAAACAAAATAAAGCTTTATCTAAAATAATTAATGATTATAATACTCAAAAATTAAATATTATTAATTCTTCTTTTAATAATAATAATGTTAATGTTAATTTAGATGCTAGTTTCACTTCAAATAATATTGCTCCTTTATATAGAGCAATGATGAATAATAATTTAAATAATAGTAATTTAAATAATAGTAATGTTTCTTTTATCAATCAAAATAATCAAAGTCAAAGTCAAGCTATGATGAAATCTCCAAGTGAAGTTTATTCACTTCCTTTTCTTTTACTTACTTCAGAAAATAAGAATAATTTAATTACTATTCATTTAATTAAACATTTAAGAGAAAAAGAAGTTGATTCTTTAAAAATTAATATTCCTATAATTAGATTAAATTTTTTTAAAGAATATTTTGTGTCTATTTTTTCTGTTTTATTAGAATATCATGTTAATTTATTAAAAAAGAAAATCAAATCTCAATTTTTAATTCATATTTTAACTCAAAACATTCATTATCATAAAGCATTATATTTAGTAAGAAAATATATAAATGAAACTATCTCTCATGAAGTTAATGTAAATAATGGTTTTTGTTATAATCAAATTTATTTTGATTATATTAAAAAAGTTTATACTAAATATCCTTTAATGGCAGATGAATTTGAAACTTTTGCTTCAAATTATCTTTTTTCATATTATTTTTCATCTAATTTAGAAGTTGATTTTTCATATCAAGATTTTAATTTTATTTTTTATAAATATAATGTTAATAATTTATATAATCATCAAATCTTTGCCCATTCAAAAGTTCAAAAAGCTGATTTTAAACTATTTTATTCTTTATCTTATTTATATTTGAAATTATTTGAGATAGAATTAGAAGTTAGTGAATATGATGGGGTATATGAAATGATTGAAATAATGAAAATTGAAATTGGAAATAAATTAAGTTTATTAAATAAATATTTTACAAAAGCTTTTACTGAAATAAGAAATGATGAACAGATCCAAGATTTAATTATTCAATTAAAAAATAAAGATAATAATATTGATATTGATACTGAAAGAAACTCAACTAGAAATTATCAAAAGTATAAAATTGAAATTGTTAAAAAAAAAGAAGGGAGAAATTCTTCTAATTCAAAAGTTCCAAGATCTCAAAGTAAAGAAGAAACTACTTATACTAGTTCTAATAATAGATATGAAGAAGGATTAAATAAAACAAATGTATAAATTTATATAATATGAATTATAATTTTTTTTAAAATAAAAAATTTTTATTATACATCATATATAATTAATTATCATATAGTTAAATTCAAAAAAATGATTTTAAGTTTTAAAATTGATTTAATATAATTTAAAAGAATGATTTAATTTTGAAGTTATCGTTAATTAATAAATAACAAAATTCTTTTTCATTAAATAAAAATAATATTAAATGATTTTTTTTTATGTTTTTATTTATTTGAGGAATTTCTAATAATTGTTTTTTGATAAAGAAAAAATCAAATAAAAAATAAAAATAGTGTATATTCTTATTTTCAAATAAAATAAATAAATTATAATTTTTTTTTAAAAAATGAAGAATTTTTTTAAAGCATAAACAAGATTTTAGAGAATATTATTTAAATTTGGAAAAATAAAAGAATTTAAATAAATTTGTCCTGAATTTAATCTTTTTCATAAATCTCTTGAATATAATAAAAATAAAATTTATAAATAAGAAATTTATATAAAGGGATGATTAAGGAGTTAAACTTTAAAAATAAATTAAGAAGAAAGAAATAATTAAGAACATTATTTGATAACATTAAAAAAACACTAGGAGAATTTAATATTGAAGGTTTTCTTCTAAGAACATGGCAATAATAATACAATTTAAAAATTTTTCCAACACATATAATCTAACGAAAAATCAAACATAAAATAATTTATAAGAATTTTTTTAAACATCTATTATTTTAAACAAATTAATTTAAAATTATTTAATAAAAAAATTTATGAAAATTTTAGGAAATTTTTTTTTTCACATCCAAATATTATTAATAAATATTTTAAAACCAACTTTGAATTTCGAATTAAAAAATTCAAATGAAGTAATTTACAAATTTAACTCAACAAATTGGTTAAAAGAATATATAAAATCAGTAAACATAACTTTATTTCAATATTTTGACAATTACATTACATTAAATAAAAGTGATAAACAATATATAGAATGTGAAGAATCAATTTTAAATCAGAAAAAAATAGAAGAATCTCCTTTTTGGGATATATTTAAATATTCAGCGCATAATTTTCCAGATCAAGGTTTAGAAGGTGGATGTTTAAGATTAAATTATTCTTTTTTTTTATTTATTATACAATATGATTCAAAATTTATTTCACCAGAAAATTATACAGGTTCTGCATTTTTACTTCCTTTTCTTTCCTATTCTCAATCTTTTTATGGTTTATGTATAAATCCAAAATGCAATGATCTTGTTTTTTATTATGCAAATTATATAAATGATTCAATCAAAAAAAAAGATAATAAATCTATTGTTGGTTTTTCTTTTTTTTTAAAAAAAAAGAACTCAACTTTAAATTCAACATCCAATAATTTTAATTTAAAGGAAAATAACAGTTTTTTAATATTTTGCTTTTTGATTATTTTAATTTTATTATTTAGATTAATTGTTACTTGTTTTGATTTTTTTTATTTTACTTCTGAGAAAAAAAAAGATAATGATTATATTATAAATTCTGCTGAAACAAGTTTTGATTCAGAATATGAATTATCTTATTCTACTCCTAAAATTGAAAATAATATGATTTTTGAAAATGAAAAAAAAAAAAGAAAAAATGATAATGAAGAGGAAAATAAAAATAAATGTTTGATTAATTTTTTTAAATGTTTTTCTTTTCTTTTTGGAGTTAAATGTATTTTTACAAGAAATAATATTTATTTTAGTGAAAAGGGAATTAGGTTAATTTGCTTTTTTAGAGTTTTAGCTTTATTTTTAATTTGTTTAAATCATAATTTATGGACAACTATAAATTTACCAACAAAAGAATTAAATAATCTTCTCTTTTTTAATTCTCCTTATTTATTTTGTTTAAAATATTCAACTTATGGAAATTTTTTTTTTATAATTTTAGATGGAATAACTTTTGCTTATAAATTTATGTATTATTTAAAAAAAAATTGTATAAAAAGAGATGATAAAAAAATATCATTTAATTTTACATTTGGAAAATTTATAAAATTTTATATAAAAATTATTCCAAATGTTGTGACTTTTTTCTTTATTTTTTTTGCATTTCATTATTTTATAAAATTTTCAATTCTTTATTTTGACCTCCCAACAATGTATTATCATATAATTAATAATATAATAACTTGTAGAGATTGTGTAAAAGATTTAAAATTTTTTTTTAAATTAAAATTTCTTTATTCTGATTATTCTTTTTACAATAATTTTAAATCATCAGGTTTTAAATATTGTTTTAAATTTGTTTCAGTTATGGTAAATGAATTTATATGTTTTACTTTAATTTTAATAATTGTTTCTTTTTCTTTATTAATACAAAAAAAATGTTTTGATATTATAATTTTAATATTATTAATAATAAATTCAATTCTTTCTCCTTTTCAATGTTTTATTGAAACTGGTAAATATTATACATTTGAACATTTAATGAATTCTTCTTGTACTTTAAAGTATACTCATTTATTTTTAAATCATTATTTATTTGGTTTTTTTACTGGTATGTCTTTATTTTATTATAAAGATTTGACTAATAAAAATTCTTTAGAGGCTTTAAAATTATATAAACCTTTTAATTTCTGTTATAAAATCATTGCTTTTTTAGATAAAAGAAAAAATTGTACTAAAAAATTTTTATTTTATTTTTGTGTTTTTATTCAAATTATATGTAGTGCACCTTATTTCTTATATATAAAATTTCCAAAATTTTTTTTGGATGAAGGATTATATAAAAATTTTTATTTTAAAATAAATAACAAAGTGAAATACATTGATACTTTTACAAAACCAGTAGTAATAATTGCATTTGCATTTATGTTAATTTTTATTTATCTTTACCCAAAAGAAACTTTCTTTAAACAAGTTTATAGTAGTAATATAACTATTCCTATTTATAGAGTTGGAATTGCTTATTTTTGTGATTCAGATATTATTATATATATTTTTTGTGCGACTTATAGACCTGAAGTTCATTTAACTTTTTTAAATATATCAATTGTTACTTTAGGATTAATTCTTTTTATAGCCATAATCAATATTATTATTTGTGTTATCATTGAAATGCCTATAAGAATTATAATGAAAAAAATATTTGATTCTAATAATAGTGAAAATAAATATTTAATTTTAAATTAATATAAAATTTCTACTAAAATTATCAAAATATTTAAATTTAAATAAATAAGTAAATATAATGGAAAATGAGAAAAAAAGGAATCAAGAAATATTAATTTCTCATATCTTAAAAAATCAAAATTATATATCACATATTATAAATAAAACATATAAGTTAAGAAATTATTTTTATTGTATCTTCAAAGATTTTTATTTAGGCAATTCTTCAGGAATTAGAAATAATTATGAAAAAATATATGAAACTATAAAATCAATAAAAACAGTTACCTATCAATTTCAAAAATTTTATGATCAAACAATCCTTTTTAATTTTCCTTCAAAAGATTTATCTGCTTTTTTTAATATACAAGCTCAAGTTTTAGATTTAATTGATTTTATATATTCTGATTGTTTAATTAAACCTTTTTTTAATTCAATTCTTTTACTGGATTTTTTAAAAGAAATGTATAAAAACAAATTAAAAAATAATTATAAATATATATATGAGACTTTCCAATCAAAAAAACATGACTTTGTTGAAAGATTTAAATTGAAAAATAATTTAATTGATATTGATCAAAGAGATCAAAATAGACTATGCCAAACAATAATAAAAGAATCTTTTCAAAATTTAAAAATTAAATTTTTACAAAAAAATCAAGATGAAATTCCGATAAAAGTTTCAATTAAATTAAAAAATTCATTTACTTTGCTTCTTTATGTTGAGGATCAAAATGTTAAATTAACAATAGGAGGACCGAAAGAACGTTTTTCAATTTGTAATAATAATTTGTTAAAAATACAAAAAATTAATAGAGACAATTATCCTTATAGTAGATTTTTAATATATAACAAATTAAAAAGAATTTTAATGGAGAAACTAGAAATAATTTTAAATGTTGAACCATTCATTCAATTATATTATTTCTGTAATATATTAGGTGCATATTCAAATCTATTTAAAAAGAAATGTAATATATGTAATAAAATTACTAAATTTAATCCAGTTGAAAACATATTTTATCCTCCTTTAATTTTCCATTATGAAAATACATGTTCTAATTTTTCAAATGAAAAATTTGAATTTTTCCATGAAGATTGTTATTTAACCTTTATGAATCAATAAATTATTATGAGTATAAATTATAAAAAAACTTTATATGGTTTTAAAAGAATTTATCTTCCATTAAAATATCATCTGAAAATGATAAAACTCTACTTTTATATCTTTCAAAATAAGCATCACTAATTTTATAATTTTTATTTATTTTTGGTTTAAAAGAAGGAGTTTCTTCTTTTTTAATTTTATTCTCACAATATATTTTATTATTATGATATTGTTGAATTCTTTCTTGAAAATTATTGGAATATTTTTCTTTTAATATTTGTTCTGAATTTTTGCTTATTTTAGGACGAAAAGTTTCTTCTTTTCTTTCTAATAATTCTTCATAATTTTTAATATCTTCTATTTCATTTTTAATAAAATTTAATTTTGCTTGTCTTATTTTATCCCAAGTTTCATTCATTTCAAACCATTTATTAAATCTAAAATTTGAATCTGTTTTATTTCTTTTTTTTAAAATTTTACTTTTTTGATTTTTTAAATTGTTTTCTTTTTGAATTTTCATTTTTAAATTATTTAAATGATTTATTTGATCTTCTTGAATTTTATCTAATCTTAAATATATTGGCAATTGCACTTTATTTTCCATTATTTTTTTTGAATTTTCTGAAATTTCAGGTTTTTTTCTTAAATTTACTAATTCATTTTTTTCTTTATATTCTCTTAATTTATCCATTTTTTCATTAAATTCATTTTTTTTATCTTTTCCTCTAACATATATATTTTCTTCAGTTGAAATAATAATTGATTTTTTACTTTTTCTTGGGAATAATGATGGTTGACTTAATACTTTTTTTATTTTTTTTTGTAATTGTTCAACTTGTTTTTTTGATTGACCAAAAACTTTTTTAGGTTTAACATTTTTTTTTATTTTTCCTGTTACAAAAGAATAATCTAAAATAGATTCGTATTTATCTGTTGGTTTTTCAATGATAACACTATTACTTCTAAAAAAATTTATTTTCTTTTCTCTTTTCTTTATTTTATTTTCAAAATGAGTTGTATAATAATCTACTAATCTTTTCGCTTGAGATTCTCTTATTTGAGGAATTAAGAAATCTTTTAATGTGTTTAATGTTGATTGAAAATCTTCTTCACTTTGACATGTAAAAGTTGAATGACTTTGTCTTTTTGACATTTAATTATTTTTTCAAGTAAAAATTATGAATTTGAATAATAATTTTTTCAAGTTCAATAATTAATTTATATTTTAATTATTTTCCAAAATGAAAAATAAATAATTAAAAAGTCAAATTTCACTTCGACTAAAAAATCTATAATTCTAAATTTATATTTAATCTACTTAAAAAGCTTTAAAAACTAAAATTATAATATGAAAATACTACAAATTTTTCATATAATATTTATATCAATAATAAAAATAACAAATCAAATATATGATTCAAATCAACCATATAACTTTACTCAACAACCAGAAGATATAATTAATTCAAGAGAAAAAATGAGATTAACCAAAAATGAAAATCCAACTTTTTATGATTATGATATAATTTATAAAGAAATGGGACATTATTTATTAAATATATCTGTTCATCCAATGCAATATACTTATATGAAATACCCTTTAATTGTAGACTCCTTTAATGAAATTCCTTCATATATGATTTTTAGATTTTTATATCATGATAAATTATTTGATGAAATTACTATAAATTTTGGAAGAAAAGATGATTTAATAATGAATGATTATAGTTATAATTTCTTAAATGATATTCTGAATGAAAATGGCGTTTATTCACTTAAAGGTGTTTTTGAATGTTTTAATCCTGATGGTATTGTAAATTTAAGAGAATATGGTTTTAATATTGATTCAAAAGTTAATCAAATTAAATTTGGAAATGAAAACCCTTTTGAAGCAAAATTCGATGGTTTTTCACTTAAATTTAATTTAGGAGATTTATCTTCCATAAATCAATGCAATACAATGGTAAATACTAATTCTCCTATTTCTAAATATTTAATTGTAAAAATTTTTGATACTCCATACCAAATTAAATTAGGATATTATCAATATAAAATTAATTATAAGAAAGATGGATCAAGTGAAATTTATACTTATGATAACAGATTAATATTTATTAAAAACACAAAGTTAACTTATTTTTCAATGAATAATATATTATATCCTCAATATACTCCAATTGAAGATATTAAATGTTTATCAAATTTAAACAAAGTAACATTTACATTTGAAGAAGCTGCTCTTTTATTTTATAATTCACCTTATAAATCTTTAGTAGAAAGATTTAAATGGAAATTACATTTTCCAGATTATTACCCAGATAATAAATTTGAACAAAGATCATTTTTTTATAAATTTTGGGGAAATAATGAAGAATTTTATACAAAAGTATATTTTGGTTCATTAAATAATAATTTTGATAAACTGGTTGAAGAAAATATTAATTATAAAATTGATATTAATTCAATTACTTTTTGGTCAAATAATACAGATAAAAATAATATTATTTATTCAATTTCTTTTGATGGATTTGTTGCTCCTTCAATTCCAAAATTAAATAAAAACATATGGATTGAATTATTAGATGATGAAAACAATATATTAATGAAAACTAAAACAGATTATTATGAAAATCAAAATGTTAAAAATGAATTATTAGAATATGATAATTTTATGAATTGTATACCTAGTGATTTAGATATTATTGAAATAAAAAGTACAGGTTCAAGAATAATTTTAGGTTCTTTAGGGGTTTTATATATAAATTTTAATGCCAAAGGTTATTTAAATAAAAATATGAATTTAATTATTGATTTCCCAAAAGAATTTTCTATTTCAAGTGAATTAAAAATAATTAATCCTATTGGTGTTGATACTAAAATAATAAAATATGAAAATGAACCAAATAAAGTTAATTTAGCTGAATTTTTTTTATATGATTTATTGTCACATGATAATCAATTTATTATTTATAATATTATTTTCCCAGTAACATCAAAAACTTCAGAATTTAATTTTATAATATATAATAAAGTAGAAATCATAAATGGTATTAATTCACATTATGAAATAATTCCTGTATATTATGGAAAATATTTATATGAATTAAACCTTGAAGAAATTACTCCTTTATTTGATTTAACAAATTTAAGAGCTGGAGAAGATACAGAAGTTTTTTTTAATTTTATGTATTATAATGATAAAGTAATTGAGAATGAAAAATTAAGTTGGAAAATAACTTTTGATGAAAATTCAATCACCTTTAATTCTACTTATAAAATTGGAACTATTTGGAATTGTGTTTCTTCTTTTCCAAAATATAAATGTGTTTATGATGAAAAAGGAATTCTTAATATATATAATTTATATGAAAAGGATGAAATTATTGATGGTAATTTCATTTATAATTTAACTATTCCTGGTTGGATTACTTTTGAATATAGTAAACAATGTAATTTCAGTTTAAATCAAATTTATAATTTCAATGAAATTATATCTGAAAATTTAGATTATCAAAGAATGAAACCTACTTTAAATCCCACTCAAAAAATTAGGAAAATTAATTATGAACATGGAAATGGAATTAATGATAATTTAGATTCTATTATTTTTGAATTTATTTTTTTTAATTATGAAAAAATCAATGAAACTTTACAATTTGATTTTAGTAAATGTGACATTAAAATAAATAATATTGATAGTATTATTGTTTATGATCAAAATGGAAATGAAGTTGATAATTTTGAATTCATTGTTGAAGATAATATTATAAATGTTACCAAATATGATTTTAATTTTAATGTTGCTACTTATGAAGAAAGTACTTTTAAAATAAAAATAAACGGAATTAAAAATATTCGAAGTTTCAAAAAAAGTAAAGTAAATATTAAATTTATTGGTTATGGGATTGAGAATTATTGGAAAAAAAATATCAAAATGAGATATTATGCTTATAGAATTTTAAATAATGTTACAATTGATATTGAAAATAAAAAAAGAGAAAAAATAACCAATGTTTCAATTAAACCTTTATCATATAATTCTGGTTTAATTTGTAAATATATTTTAGAATTTACAACTCCAACTAAATTATTTATTGATGAAATCGTTTCAATAAAAACTTCTTGGAAAAGTAATTTTGTTGATAACATAATTATTAGTAAAATTAATAAAGAATATGAAATTGGAGATAATGTGAAAGTTATATTTGATGAAGTAATTAATCCTTTTAATTTAAATAATGAATTTATTAAAGAAATTATTATTTATACAAAAGATAATAATGATATAAGTGAATATATTGAAGATATTCCTATTATAATGATAAATCCTTCTATATATAATAATTTAGAAATTGAAAGTGAAACAAAAAATAATGATTCATTATTTGATTTATTAATCAATTTATCTCCTAAATTTGATATTGAAAATGATGATAAATTTCTTTTGGAATTTAATGAAGAAATATTTAATAATGGAAATAATGATTATGATTGTTTAATTGAAATATTAAATGGAATATCTGAAAGTTCAATTTGTAAACCAAAATACAATAAATTATCAATTGAAAATATCTATTCTTCATATTCAAATAATGATTTAATTTCATTTAAGTTAAATGATCTTCCTTTAAAAAGAAACACAAATGAAATGTCTCAATTGATTTCTATTAAATTATCTACAATAAATAAAGATAATAAAATTAAAGAAGAACAAAAATTAATTGAAAAAATCAATTTTAAATGTGATATTAGTTGTAATACTTGTAATGATAAAAATGAATGTTTAACTTGTTCAAAAGATTATCCATATTTTAATAATGAAAATAAGAAATGTATTAAAGAATGTAAAAAAGGATATTTCGCAAATAAATTTAATAATAATTATTGTGAAAAATGTAACGATGAGTGTGAAAGTTGTATTAACTATAAAAATGAATGTTTAATTTGTTCTGATAAAAATAAATATATTCAAGATGGAAAATGTGTTACTAAATGTGAAAAAGGTTTTGAATTTGATAGTAAGCAAAATAAATGTATTTATATCGGCTTAACCAACAGTGATGATAATAATAAAAATGAAGAAAAAGATAATTATAATAATAATAATAAAAATGAAAATGATGAAATAAATTATATTAATAAAAAAGTGTTCAGAGGAAATTTATTTTATAAATCAAATTTTTATCTCCCTGATGATTATTTTATTATTCCTATTTTATCTATGATTGCAATAATCTTTTTTTCTATTGGAATTTTTTCTATCAAAGAAAAAATAAACAATAATTCTATTCTTTTAGCAATATTAAGTTTATTGTTTAAGACAAATCTTCTTTTACTTTATTTTTATTCTTTTATTTCAGGTGAAAAAGTATATTTTGTAGGTTATTCAATGATATTTGTATTTCATAATTTATTAAATTGTTTTTATATTGTAAAAAATGTTTTTAATTTAAATGATTTTTCAAAATTTGAATTTATAACTTCTTTAATTCCAATTATTCTAATTGATTATAAAGGGATTAAATTATTTATTTATCTTTTATCCTTTTTATATAAAAAAGATTATCAAGAAAAAGATAAGGAAAAAGAATTATTATCACCTTTTAAAATTATAAATAATATTGATATTATTTTTCAAATAGGTAATTTACTTTTTAGTTTATATTGCATTCTGGAAATAAAATTATACTTTCAACTATGGTATCTTTCATTATATAATATAATGCTTATTATTATGATTATATTTTATTTAGAAAGAGAAAATTCTATTGGGATTTTAAATGAAAAGAAAATTGATAAACAAGAAAAAGAAAAAAATAACATTAACACTAAATATAAAGAAACAATTTCATTTGATAATAAAGATTTAAATACACCAAAAGCCTCAGATAATTTAGACACAGCAATTAAAAGTAATACTAAAAGATTAATTTGTAGTAGCTTTGGTGATAAAAAAGTATATGAAAAAAGAAGAGTTATTTCTAATTTTGATAGTAATAATATCCTAGATAAAAATAATAATATTAATGATATGTTAGTGATTCAAAATAAAAATTATACTTCTAGACTTAATAGTGAAGGTAATCAATTAAATAGTAATGAATTTGCTCCAATTGAAATAAAATCTGGTTTTAGTAAAAATAATCTAAATAATCTTTCAAATTCAATTGAATCAATAGATGAAAATGAAAATTAATTAAAAGAGTTAGTGTAAATTAATATAAATAAATAAATTATATTTATTCTTAAAAATATTATTAAAAATAAAAGATATATTTTTATATAGAATATATATTATAAACATTTATTTTATAATTTCTTTATTTCTTAAATTATAGGATTTAATGAAATAAAACTCAACAATTGTAAAAGAAAATAATATTAAAATCCTAAAATTAATTAATAAAGAAATCTCATCAACCCAAAAAATTATATAAATAATAAAAAAACATAAAATAAAAAAATGACAAAATACTTATTCCTCATATTTATCTTACTTCCGTTAACAATATCATACAACCGTCAAAAAGCAATGCAATATGTGAACAAATATGTAAAAGCACCTAATCACAAATGTGGAAAGAATCACTTAACCTGTTCTCCCTATGCCTACTTTGGAGGAGACTATTGTAGATATGGTAGTCATGGAGGAGATTGTGCTAACTTCGTATCTCAGGCATTAATAGCAGGTGGTCACCCTTATCTAACAGGAGGAAAAGATTATTGCAGAGGATATCCTTGTAAAAAAGAAGAAGTTGGTGCTATGAAACTTGATCAATGCCTTCATAATAAATTCAAGTGGAAGAGAACTTGTGGAAAAGGACAATCTCCTCCTTCTGATATTAAAATCGGGGATGTTGCTGTATTTTATAGTGGAGGATGCATTAGTGGAAATGCACATGCTACTATTGTCACTAGTGTTAATGGAAAGAATGTTAAGTTAAGTTGCCATTCTCCTCATGTTAAAAATGTTCCTCCTAGTCATTTTACTAACTCTAAACCTTATATTTCTTGGTTACATTATAATGGGTAATATTTAAATTATTTCTCTTTTTGAAAAGTAGTTTTAAATTACTAATTAAAATATTATTTAATTCAAAAAAAATCAAAAAATTAAAAAAAATGTTATTATTATTATTTTTCTCCTTAAATCTAATTCCCTTTTCAATATCATACAATCGTTTAAAAGCTGTTCAATATGCTCATAAATTTGCATTAACTCCAAACCACAAATGTGGTGATTATCTAAAATGTACACCATATGCATTTTTTGGTGGTGAAAACTGTGGTTACTCATCTCATGGAGGAGACTCTGCCAACTTTGTATCTCAGGCAATAAACCAGGCGGAGCACCCTCCACTTGGATCTATAGCTCGTGAATGCAGGGGTTACCCTTGTGGGAAAGAAATTACAAACGTTCTTAAATTAGATACATGTCTAATAAATAAATTCAAATGGAAAAGAAAATGTGGTTATATGCTCAAACCACCTGAAAGTATTAAAATAGGAGATGTTGTTGTTTTTTATAATAGACAATGCCAAGGAGGAGATGGTGTTGCTGCTATTGTTACTAGAGTTAATGGGAAAGATGTTAGAGTTAGTGGACATTCACCTGCTGTTAAGGATGTTGATTATAAATATTATTGTAAAGGAAGTAAATATATTTCTTGGATTATGTTTGAGCAGTAATTTTTATTTCTTGAATTATTATTTCTTTTGGAATATTTTGGATTTTTTTAATGATTAAGTTTTTATTTTGATTTTTTAAAAATTTTTTTATTTATTTTTTTATTTGAAATTTATTAATTCATTGAATTATTGAGTTTTTTTCTTAGGGAATAAATTTAAAAAATGTCAAATTATAATTGTCAACAATTTATTTATCCTCATGGAATATATGATAATTATAATAATAATTATTTGGATTTTTCTAAAGAATCTACTCAAAATGCTTCAACTCAATATTTTGATTCTGAAGGTAGATTTAATAGAAATTGTCAATGTGAATGTCATCAAAGAAATATTTGTAATTGTCAATGTTGTTCACAAAATTACTGCAATTTATTAGAAGAATTAAATGAATTAAGATGTAATTATAAAAATGCAATTGATGATTTAAATAGATTAAAAAGCGATAAAATTTCAACTGATTCTTATATTAATGAATTAAGATTAGAAAATAAAAGAATGAAATTTAATAATTTAAATATTAATGTTGGAGAAGAAAATGAAAAATTAAAATATGATAATGGAAGATTTAATGAAATGCTTGAACAAATTTTTTGTGAAATTTTACAACCATTATCAAATAAAATTAATATTGAAGAAGGAAAATTAAAAGGTGGTGTTGATTATTATTTTGATAAAAATTATGATTTTTATAATATTTTAAATTTATTTAAAAAATTTATTCTTGAAAAGGATAATAGAAACTATGATAATGTTTATAGGAATAATATTGAAAATGAAAGGTCAGAAAATTTAGATAAAAATTATAATTCAAAAGATTATAAAAATAATTCAAATAAATATAATGATCCATATATTATTCAAGGAATTCCAATTAATAAACCATTAACTTTTGGCAATAATGATCCTAGTTCAAATAGAGGTCAAAATAGTCCTCTTTATAATGTAAATAATAATAAAATTAATTATCAAGAATCTTATATGAATAGTAAATATCATTTAGAAAAAGATCCTAATAGTTTAATGAATTCTATTAATAGTCAAGGTTCAAATATGAATTGTTTTAATTATGATAATAATCCTTCATTTAACTATCCCCAATATATGAATAATAATCAAATGAATTATTATGATCCTAATAGTTTAATGAATTCAATTAATAGTCAAGATTCATATAATATTAATAAAAAAGATTTAAATAATTCAGTAAATTTTGATGACCCTAGAAATTCATATCATAAATATTCCCCAAATAATAATATTAATAATTATATGAATAATAATAACAAAAGAAATAAAACTCAAAATAGAAATAATTATAATGTAAGTCCAAATGAAAGTAATAACTTAAATAATTTAAATCCAAATGAACAAAATAAAAAAATTAAAGCTGTAATAAAAGACCAACCAATAGATTCATTTCCAAATAATATAGATTATCAAAAATATGGGAAACCAATGGATTCCTTAGAGCAAGAAATAGATAATAAAGAAAAAAGACCAAAAAACTCAAACAATGAAAAAAATGGATATTTTTATCCAAATAATCAAATCCCAAAAAACCCGAATTTCCAAAAGAATAATTATATTAACAAAAATAAAAATAATAATAATTATAACGAATTAAAAAAAAGTAATTCATTTTCAAATTTCAATTCAAATTTCCCTTTTAATCAAACTTTCAAAGAAGAAAAACAAAATAAAAACATAAATAAAAATCCCAAAACAGAGAAAATAAAAAATTCTTTAAATTATAATCCAAATAAATCTCAAATATCAAATTTATCTATACCCCAGAAAAAAAAGAATATATATAATAATGAAAGATATGAAAATGAAACTCCAGAAAGAAAATACAATAAAATTCATTCAAATGAAATATCAACATCATATGATAAAAAACAAAAGAAAAAGAAAATATTAATTCCAATAATTCCAAAGAAAAAAATATCTCCAAATTCATATGAATTATCAAACAATAATATCAATGTAGAGAATTATAATATAATAAAAGAAAAAGAAAAAAATAAAACAAAAAATGAAAATCAATTATTTTACAATCCTTCTTCATATAAACCAAATATAAAAAAAGTAAATATGTTAAAAAAAAGTTTATCTTCAAGAAAAGAGAATAAAGATAATAATCAATATAATTATTTCCCGGATGGAAGTTGTTGGGCTTGTGATTTAGGTTGTTCTGTTTCTTCTACTGGTTATTCTCCTATGACTTATTCTCCTTATAAAAATGGAATTAAAAGAAGAAATATTACTCCTGTTAAACCTGGAGTTAAATATGAAGAATATTTAAGACATAAAAAACAAGTTTTAAGGAATGATGATTAAGGTTTTTTGTTTTATTTTTTGTTTTGATTTTTTTTTATATTGTAAATTAGTATATTTTATTTTTTTTATGAAAATTTTTTTTATTGAATAAATTAAATAATTATTTTTTAAGGTATTAAAAATTTAATTTTTAATTTTTTTCTTAAATGAAAAAGATAATTAAAACTAAGAAAGAAAGGGTTTTATCTTCTGAGCATAAAAATAAAAAAATTAAATTATCCCCAAATATACATATTGAAAAAATAAATACAAGTATAATGAATTGTGTATATCAAAAATATTTCAATTCAATGAAGCAAACATATAATTCAGAAAGAAGAAAAAGTGGTACAAAACCTTTTATTAATAGTCCAAGATTAGTTTATGTAAAAACTAATATAAAATCAGGGAAAGATGTATTTTCAAAAAGTTTAAAAAAAGAAAAAATTTATGAAGACAATGAATTAAATGATGGTCTTTATACTAAATTATATTCTGATAGTGCAATTAATATTAATGAAAAAACGCCATTTAATGAAATTAAAAATGTACAAAATCAAAAGATATTTAAATTAAGTGATTATATAGTAAAAACAATTGAGAAAAATTATAAAAATAAAAAATTAATTAAAAAGAATAATATTGTAAGGAGTACTTCTCAAGAAATAATTAAAGAAAATAAAAGCATGAAGTATAATATTGTTTTCCCTGGAAAAAAAACTAGAAGTATTTCTAATGATTTTGATTATAAAAAGAAAGATTATAATAATAATAATAATATTTCTAAATCTGAATCTTCGCATTCTATTCCAAATGATTTCGATAATAAAGGAGGTAAAATTAGATTAAAAATAAGTAGTTATTCTGGTAAGAAATATACTCGAAATTTATATCCTAATCAAATTAATAAAATAATTAAAATTCAAAAAGTATGGAAAGGATATTTTTTAAGGAAGAAAATTAATAATTTTTTAAAAAATTATTATTCTCTTTTTATATTTGTTTCTCTTTTTAAAAATTTGTTGTTGAAAGTGTTATTTTATTGTATGGATAAAATTAAAAGATATGATAAAAATTTGATTAAAAAAAGAAATTTTGAATTTTCTTTAAGAATTTCTCCTTCTATTTCTAAAAAACCTTCAATTGATGAATATAGATATAAAAATAAATTAGAAATTGAAACAATAAGTAGTAGAAGTAGTGAAGGAAAAATATTTAATAATGTATATTATAATGATGTTCCAAATTGTCGTGCTTTTGATATTAAAATATTTTTAGATGAAAATCTGAAAGAAATCAAAGAAAACAATTTTCATATTGGTGAAAATCCTGAAAACAAAGAAAAAAAGAAAAATAATATAGAATATAAAAAATTATATGAAATTTTAATTAATAAAATTGCTCTTTTAGAAGAAAGACAAAAAAAAATAAAATCTTTTGATTTATTAAATATATCAAATAAAGAAAATAATATTGAAATAAAACCAAATATATTTGAAAAAAAAGAAGATAAATTAAAATTTAATAGTATTTTATCAGAAATTCAAAAAAATAAATCAAATAGTGAATTAATAAATAAAAAAGATAAGCCTAATATACATGAAAAATTGAAAATATCAAATAAAGAAAATAGTTTTCAAATATTTCCAAATTTATTAGAAAAAAAAGAAATTAAATTTAAATCTTCTAACACTTTAAAGATATCAAACAATGAAAATAATTTTCAAATAAATTCAAATTTTGTTGAAAAACAACATAATGAATTAAAAAATAATGTGACTGTATTAAAAAATAATCAAAAAAATTCAAATTTATTAGAAAAGAACAAAGATAAATTAAAATCCTTTGATAATTTAAAAATATCAAATCAAAAAATAAATTTCCAAATAAAGCCAAATTTATCACTAAAAAAAAATTTATTAAAATCATTTAAAGAATTGAAAATATCAAAAAAGGAAAACAATATTCATATAAAACCAAATTTAATAGTAGAAAAAAATCATAAAAATAACTCTTCTAATTTATTAATAATTTCAAATAAAGAGGATAGTGTTCAAATATTTACAAATATATCACCAAAAAAAAAGCAAAATAAAAATAATTTTTTTGAGCAATTGAAAATATCTAATAAAGAAAATAATATTCAGATAAAATCTACTTTATTAAATCATGATCATGATAAGTTTAGTAAAATGTTAATGATATCTAATAATGAAAGTAATGTTCAATTTTTATCAAATTTAAATCAAATAAAGAAGGATAAAATAAAATGTTTCCCTAATCTAAATATTTCAAATAATGAAAATTATATTCAAATAAATTCATTAAGGAAAAATCAAGCTTTTAAATCTTTTGGTGATTTAAAAATTTCGGAATCTCAGAATTATATTCAAATAAAACCAAAATTATTTGAAAAAAATAAATTTGAACAAAGTCTTTTAGATTCAAATAATCAAAATAAACAAATAAAAATTAATCTACAAGAAAAATATAACTTAAATTCTTTTAAAGATTTAAAAATATCAAATCATAATAAAATTCAAATATTTCCATTAATAAAGAATAAAAATGAAAATATAAAATCTTCTAATGAGTTAAAAATATCAAGTAATCTAAATAATATTGAAATATATTTTAATTCAAAAAAAGAAAAAACTAAATCTTCTGCTCAATTAAAAATATCAAAAAAACAAAATATAATTCAAATATTGTCATATTTAAAAAAAGATAATTCTAAATCTCAAGATAAAATTAAAATTTTTGATGAATTAAAAATATCAAAAAATCAAAATAATATTCAAATATCTTCAAATTTAATCAAAAATAATAAAGATAAACTGAAATTGACTGATAAACTAGCAATATCAAACAATATAAATAATATTCAAATAATCCAGAATTTAAAAAACGAAAAATTAAAATGTATTAATGAATTGAAGGTATCATATAATCAAAATAATATACAAATATTTTCAAATTCATTTAAATTAAAAAATAAATTATTATTATCAATCAGTCAAAATAATTTCCAAATAAACGCAAATGAAAGAGATAAAAAGTTAAATGAATATAAATCTTTTAATATATTAAATATTTCAAATAATCAAAATAATATTCAAATTAATTCAAATCTAAAAAATAAAAAATTAAATAAAATAAAATCTTCAACCTCATTAACTATTTCAAATAAAGAAAATGATGTCCAAATAAACTCAAATTTTAAATCTTCATTTAAATATTTATTAAAAGAAAATATAATTTCTTATAATTCATTTCAAGGAATTAAAAAATTTGAAAATTTAACATTAGAAAGAAAAATTTCAGAAGACATTATATATGATAAATATGATAAAATAAAAAATTTTACTTTAGATCACATGAATATAGAATTTAATTTGATAAAACATTTTCAGAAAAATCCAAAAAGAAAAAATATTGAAAAAACTAAAACAGAATTCATAAAATTTTTAGGTAGAAAAAAACCAACTTTAAGAAAAATAAGAGTTGAAACTTTTAAAATTTTAACAAAGAAAAAACCTAATATTTTAAAAAAAATAAAGGTTGAAAATTTAAAAATTATAACAAAAAAGAAACTTATAATCGAAAAATTTAAAAATGAGAATTTCAATATTTTATCAAAAAAAAAAAACATTATAGAAAAAATGAGAAATGAGAATTTCAGTATTTTGAATCAAAAAAAAATTATAATAGAAAAATCAATTGGTAATTGTTTTAGTCTGTTTTCATCAAAAAAAAATATTATGAATAATGAAAGTCAAACTTTAAATGAAAAAATAATAAGTGATTTATATATATCAACAACTGAAAATTTTAAAATAATAGATAATAATAAAAATAAAAAAAATAATGAAATTTTAGAAAAGTCTTTTGTTGAAGAGATTAATATTATCAATAATAATAGTAATAAAACATTAAAAAATATGATTGATTTGGAAGAATCAAATGTTGAAAAATTTAACATTATAAACAAAACTAATAAAATATTTAAAAATTGTGTTTTTATTGATTTACAAAAATCAAAAAATGAAGAGATATATATTTTAAATAAAAATTATAAAGAATTAAAAAAAAGTTCTTTTCTTGATTTAGAAAAATCAAATGTTCAAGATATTTATATAATAAATAAAAATAAGCAAGTACTTAATCCAATTAATGAACTAGAAATATTAAAAACAAATAATAAAAATAATAGGATGTTAAGAATAAACGATAATTTAGAAAAATCAAAAAATGAAGAATTTATTATTGTCAATAAAAATAATAAAATATTAAACGATATAAAACTTTTTAAAGATTTAGAAAAATCAAACATTGAAAATATTAATTTTACAAACACTAATTACCAAATATTAGAATTAAAAAATAAAAAGCAAACTAATTTAAAAAAATCAAAAATTGAAGATTTCAATATTTTAAAAAAGAAAAAACTTAACTTACAAATATTATCAAATGAAATACTATATATAGAAGGAAGGAAAAAAGATTTTGAATCAGAAGAAATTCAAACTTTCAATGAAAAAGAAATATTTCATAAAGATAAAACTCAATATAAATTATTAAAAGATTCTTTTCAAATTATTTCAAATAAAAATATAACTCCAAAAAAAATTAAAAGTAGTGGAATCATATTTAAAAATAGAGTAATGAAAACAGAATGGACAAAATTACCTTTTGCTATAGAAAAATACGCAAAAAAATTTAATCATAGATTAGTATGTTTATTATTAGTAAATTATTTAAGAAAAAAAACAAAAAACTTAAGAATTCAAAATTATGAAAAAATAATATCAAAAACATTAAAAAGAATAAATTTTAAATTATTACAAAAATATTTTTATAAATATCAATTTAAAATTTTGTTAGAAAAAATATATGAAGAGAAAATTAATAGGAATAATGATTTATTATTTGATTTATCATTTACAGAAAATAAAAATTTATATTCAAATAAATCAAAAGATAATTCATTAAATTATATAAATTTTGCAGAAATAGATTACAGTAAAGAATTAGAAGAACCAATGAAACAAGATTTAAAAGAAAAAATAGGTAAAATTGAACTTTCATCAATAAAAAACCATGAAAAAAAATTATCAAGTTTTTCCCAATTTTTATCTCCAATACCAAGAAATACAAAATTATCAACTCAAATAAGTGACATTAATGTAAATTACAAAGAATTAATATTAAAAACTATAATAAATAAAAAAATAATCAAAAATTGTTTTGACAAATGGAAAGAAGAAAAAAATGATAATAGTAGTATAAATATAGATGAATCATTTTCTTTTTCAATGAATAAAGAACTTCCACAAAGAACTTTAAAAGTAAAAAGTAAAAAGAACAACAAAGATATTAGTATTAGATATATTAATAAAGAACCTAATCATATTCGTTCAATAAGTGTTTTTAATTCTATTACAAATGATTCTTTTTTATCAATTTCTAATTCTACTATTAAAAAAGGAATGAAAGTTGTATATAAAATTATTGATTATAAAGGAAAAGTAAAAAATATTGATCCTAATTTATCTTCTATTGATATTGTTAAAAATAATAATTTTGGGTATGTGGATAAAGATAAAGATAAAAATATATTAAATAAAATAATTCAAATGAGAAGTTTAAAAAAACACTTTGTTGAATGGAAAAACATTTTGAAGAAGAAAAAAAGAAAATTTATTAATGTAATTATTGATATGATTAAGTGTTTATTTTCAAATAATATTTTATTAAAAGAAAGTATTAAAAATAATCCAACTTTTCAAATTGAAAAAGCAATGCTAATTTGGTTTAGAAAAAGGAAAAAAAAAAATAAAAAAAAAAATAATTGAATATTATAAAATAATTATTGTATATAATGTAATTTTAAAAAAAATTTTTTTTAGAAACTATTAATTATTATTAATAAATATAGATATATTATTTTTTTATTTCAAAAAAATAAGGAATTTAAAGATTATATTAAATATATTTTCAGAATCCGAACATAGCTCAGCTGGAAGAGCATTTGACTGTAGAGGTTTCATAGATATCAAGGGGTCCCTGGTTCAAATCCGGGTGTTCGGATTTTTGCAAAAAAATTAAACAAACTAACTATCTAACGAACTAATTTTTGTACAAAAATTAATTTAATTTAATTTTATTTGTTTCATTATTTAATAAGTAATTTAATTATAATTACCGGAATAATAAGTAATAAACTAGAAATGATTTTTTATTACATATAATTTATCAAAAATTTATTTAATTAATTATAATATATAATTTTTATTGGAAATTTTATTTGATTATATATTTGAGCTTTTCTTATGATTTATTTAGATAAGATTTCAATCTTTTAATTTTAATTTTTTATTTATTATATTTTATATTATTTTTTTAACTAGACAACAATAAAAATTGTGTTTTTTATTAGTTATTATTCCAAAAATTTTAAATATATATTTATTTATATTTTAAAAGGTAATTTTCTTTTATTATTTCTTGTTGACACTACTGATTTCCTACTTGAAAGTGTTTGATTGCTTTTATCATTTTCAAAAGAAGATTTTATAAAACTCTTTTTATAAAAAGATTGAATACAATTATTATTATTTATATATTCATTATTCCTACAAATTCCTTTTTTATGATTATTAATAGAAATAAAATTATTATTAATATTATAACTATTTCTTATATTCTTTTTAGAATTATTTTTAAATATTTTATTATTATTATTACTATAAATTGTTTTCACATTCATTATTACAGATGATGAACTCATAACATGATTAATTTTATTTCCTTCATTGCTTCCGCTTTTAAAATATATATTATCTTTTTTCCTATTTCTAGATTTTTTATTAGAATTATTTTTCTCTTTATTTTTATAATATTGTTCGCTTTTTTTTCTTTGTAAAATCTTAACATAATGAGACAAATCTTCAATTATTCCATTTTTAATATTCATTACTTTATTTGAATTACATCTTAATGACATTTTTTGATTAGATTTATTTTTAGATTTATTCGCACTTAAAATTTTATTATTTAGATTAATTCCATTATTATTATAATGATTTAAATTTAACATATTATATTCTTTCACTTTCATACTATATTCTCTTGCTCTTTGAGTTTTACTTTTATTATGAGAATTTTTTTCTTTTTTATTTTCTATATTATTATTATTTGAATTATCTCTTTCTATAAAATCATTATATATTTTATTGTAAAAATTAGAGTAATTTACTCTATTTATTTCTTTATTTTTTTTATTATAATTATATTGCATTATTGTATTTGGAGGTATGTTCTTATTCGAAGAATTATTATTATGAATATATTTATTATTTCTTGATAATGATATATTGTTTTTTACTTTTTTATTTTGAGAACCTTCTTTTGAATATCTTTCTTTACTTCTTATTTTTCTTTCGTTATTTCTATTTTTTAGGTTATTTAAATTATTTTTAATTGAAAGATTCATATTTAAATTTACATTCAATAAAAATTTACTTAATAACATTTGAGTTTTATTTTCTTTTAAATTTGAAGAATTATTGAATATAGATATATTTCCAGTTTTACTTTGAGTTAATATTGATTTATTATTTCTAGTTCTATTAAACTAAAATATTATTTAAATTAATTATAAATTATACATTTGGATTTTCGTTTATTGTTTTCATTGAAATTTGTTCTTGATAAAGAATTTCTAATTTTCTATATAAATCAATGTATTTAAAATGAGCTCCTCCTTCATAAAAATTTTGTTCTGTAGTATCTCCATAATAAATTCCTTTATATTCTTCCATTATTTTTTTATTAAATTTAAAAAAAATAAATATAAAAAATTAATGAATAAGTGATTATTTTAATTTAAAGATTATATTTAATCAATAAATGTTTTATAATTATCATTTAATTTTATTTATTAATAAATAAAATTTAAAAAATTTATTGAAAAACATAAGAGAAAATAATATTTTTAAATGATTTTAATTTGATAAGAATATATTATTTAACTTACATTAAATCTCTTAAATTTTCCCAAAAAAATTCAAATAAACCTAAAAATAAAAACATATTTTTTTTATTTTTCAACGCGAAACATTCATTAATAATTTCATACAAAAAATTAATATATTTTATCTCAATCCAACTTAAAAAGTATTAAAATAAAAATTGTATAATATTTTTGACTGAAAATATGATTTAAATTTAGCAAAATTTATTAATTTTATATTTTTTATTTAAAATATTGATTCTAATTTATATAAAAGTAAATAATAAAATATATAAGAAATTTATTCAAATATAATTAAAAGTTTTTTATTTAATTCTCTTTTTTAATTTTGATTATATACATTTATAACTTTAACAGGTGCATTAGATTGATTATTTGTATTAATTGAATAATAATTATTAATAATAGGCTGTTGTTGCGTATTTTGATTATTAATTATTATCTTATTAGTATGATTATCATTATTATTATTAATATTTATTACATTAATAGGATGAATATTTCTTTTTAAAAAAGCATTTTGATTAGGAATAATAGCAGAATTTAAATTGATATTATTTTTAATTTTGTTATTTTCTTTTACTTTATATGGTCCCATCATCATTCTAACATCAGGATCATTTAAAATTTTGTTATCTCTTGAATTATAATTTTCTTTTTTGTGGTTGTTACTGTTTTTTAAATTTTTTCCATTATTATTATTATTTAATTTATTTGATGAAATAGGATTTGAAGAAACTGGTCTTTTTTTAATTTTATTATTATTATTATTAATAGGATAATTATTATTTATTATTTTCTTTTCAACATTTATATTATATTTTTTTTGAATTTGAGGCTTTGAAGATAAAGGTCTTTGTATTTTTGCATTTTGTTTTTTTTTTCCTTTTTCTTTATTTAAATTTATTGGTTTTATAATTTTTCTATTATTTATATTTGAACTTAAAGGACGATTTTGTTTTGGTATATTTTTTTTTTCTGTATATGTAATTCTTCTTTCATTTTGTTCTAATATTCTTTTTCTATTTACATTTTCATCTGTTGTATGTCTTTCATATTTATTTAAATTTATATAATTATTATTATGAATATTTATATTTATTGGTTTTCTATTCATATTATTATTATTATCTATATTATATCGATTATTATTATTTAATAAAGGAGTTCTCGCTCTTTTTTCAATATTTAATTTATTTGATTTATTTTCTTCTATTTTTCTTATATCTTTATGACTTCCAGTATCTTTTTTTAATTGTTTATTATTATTATTTTGATTTATATAATTATTATTATTATTATAATTAATATTTCTGATATTTCTTTCATTTTTATCTTTTGGTTCTTCTATCATATAATTTTTTTGAATATTTTTCCCAGTCTGAGGTCTTTTTTTCTTACCAACTCTCATAATATAATTATTATCATTATTTTTATTTTTAAGTTCATTCTTTTTATTTTGATTATTTACTTCATTATAATTATGACCATGTTTACTATTATAATTTACTTTATTTCCATTATTGTTTTCTCCTTGAAAACTTCCACCTTTTTCTCCATCTTTAACATAATTAATAATATTATTATTATCTTCATTTTCATCTCCATTAGAATAATTTTTCATCTTAGGTAATTTTTTAGAAATTTCTCTAATATTATTAATCTTAATAGAATTAAGTAAAACATTATTATAATTATTATCATCTTTCTCAAAATTATTGTCTCCAAAAATTTCTTTAATTTTTTGTTTAATTAACTTACAATTTAAAAATTGTTGACAAGAAGGTCTTTTATTAGGATCAACTCTTAAAAGCATTTTGATCATTTCCCATAAATCATCAGAATAAATAATATTAATTCTTTCAGCTTCTCCTTTACAAACTTTATTAAATAATTCATCCATATTTCTTCCTCTAAAAGGAGGTTTAAAATTACATAATTCATAAATAACACAACCAATACTCCATAAATCACTTTTATAAGAATAAGGTTTATCTTTCCAAACTTCAGGAGAAGCATAATATGGAGTTCCTGTTTGAGTGTATAGCATTTTATTTTTAACAACTTTACTTACATTTAAATCTCCTAATTTACATATATTATTATTAAATAAAAATATATTTGCACTTTTTAAATCTCTATGCATTATTTTTTCATCGTGTAATGCTTTTAATCCTTCTACCATTTGGATTGCATATGACCAAATTAATTTTTCTTCAAAAAAACGATTTTCATTTTTATATTGTTCTATTTTATGTTGTAAATCACCTTCATTTGCATATTCCATTATTATATTTATTGAATGTGTTTTTTCATCATAAAATGCTTCTTTGTATCCAATTATATTTGGATGACGAATTGATGCTAGAATACGCACTTCATTTAAAGAATTTTCTTGCTCTTTTTTCTTTAGTTTATCCATTATTACACTCTTTAATGCATAAATTAAATTGTCTTCTTTTCTCTTTACTAAATATACTGAACCAAATGCTCCTTTTCCTAATTGCTTTATGATTTGGAAATCTGATATTTGAGATGTTGAAATTGGGTTTGACATATTTTTTTATTTTTTTTTTAAGTTTTTTTATTTGGAGTTTTTTTATTTTTTTCTGAAGATGTGTTTGAATTATAAAATATAAAAAAATAAAAAATTAAAAATTAGAAAGTATTATTATTATTTAATGAGTCAAAGTTCTTCTAATATAAGTGCAATTGATATAATGACAGTTGAAAATCCTTTAAAAAAAATAGAAGAAGAAAATAAAAATGAAGGTTCTCGAGTACAACCAATAACAACAATAATATCAGTAGAAAGTCAAGAACAAGATGATAATCTTTTAGAAATAAATGAAAATGAAGTTGAAAAAACATTTGAAAATATTTCAGGAGAAAAAAATAATAATTTAAGATTGAATCATTTTTCAAATAATTCAATTTTAACTTTAAATCCTTTACAAAAAAAAGGAACATTATCTATTAATAGTGAATATCATGAATCAGAAATTCAAAATGATTCAATGAAAATAATTGATATTAATAATATGAAAGATAGTATTTTAAAGCCAAAAAAACCAGAATTTTTTGAAGTTGAAAATAGGAAAATTTTAAGAGAAAAATTAGAATTAGCAAAAGAAAAAATATTGAATCAACAAGAAAAATATTTAAATAATATTAAAAAAGCTATTAATGAAAATGATATGAATACAATAAGAAAATTAATGTTGGATAAAGAAAAACAAACTTTTTATAAAAGACAATTAGAATCTTCAAATTTTTTAGAAACAATGTTAACTGAAAATAGAATGGAAATGTTAACTGAAGTTTTAAAAGATAATTTTTATCATTTTGATGAAATTTTTGTTTTTGATTATTTCATTAAAATGTTAAAACAAAGAGGAAAAACTTTAAATGAAATTCAAGTTCTTTCTCAATTTATTAATAATTTTGTGAAAAATTTTTCTATGTATAATTCTAAAGAATTATTAAAATTTCTTTGGGAAACAAGAAATAAAGAAAAAAAAAATAATCAAATGAAAAAAAAAAATCCTTCTTTTAAACATTCCACTTTTTTAAGTGAAATAATGCCTTATCAAGATTTAGGAATAAAAAATCATTTAGAAAATTTTTTTTTATCATCTTTAAAAAATACAATTTTTAAAGATATAAATATAGATTTTACAATAAGTGATATTTTAGAAAAATTATTTCAAGTAAATTCATTAGAAATAATACAAGAAATAATTTCTTCTTGGAAATATTTAGATAATGATACAACATTATTACAAACTTTATTTAGAAATAAAGCATATGATGAAATATCAATATTATTATATAGATATCCTAATCATGAACATTGGAGAATAACTCCACAGAATTTTAAAGAAGTAATATTAAATGAAGGCTTAGATTTAATAATATTATGTTTAAATGAAAAAGGATGTAAAGTAGTTTTAGAAGATTTAAATATTCAAAAAACAATAGTAAATAATTATTTATTAGCAGGTGAAAAAATGTATTATGGAGCAGAAATGTTAAGTAATATAAAGAAAACATCATTAGATTTATCATTAGCATTTAATTTATTATCTAATATAAATTCATCAATAAAAAACAAAAATATAGTAAATTGTCATTCTCCAGTATTAACGTGTTTATTATTATGTGAAATATTATATAACATAAGTGAAATAAGTGTTCATTTTAAAATAAAGTGTGAAAAAACAAGAAAAGAATTAATGGAATTATGCAGAAATATTCATGAAGCAAATCCAAGTGAAAAATATATAGAATTTTTACTTGGTCAAAAAGATTCAAGAGGAAGGTCTGCATATTTAATTGCTGCTGAAACTGAAGCTTTTACTATTTTAGAAAGTCCTGAAGTTGGAACAATTGTCAATAAAATGTGGGTTGGAAGATTAAGACATGATGGAATTTTTTCATTTAGTTCTTTAAAAAAATTTATTGAATCTCCTAATAATAAAGGAGGAAATGCTTTTTTAGCTTTTGATAAAATCGATTATAATAAAACTTATTTTCATCAATTAAGTCTATGGGAAGAATCTTGCTCTTTAAGATATTATCCTGAAAGTATTTCTACTATATTATTAATTGTTCTTTATAATTTATTCATTTTTTTCCTTGTTATTGATGATGATGTTATGACTGATTTTAAAGATTTAAATATTAAAAAACAAAAAATGCTTATTTGCTATATTATTTGGGTTTGTTGTATTTTTTTAAATATTCCTCTTCAAATTTTTTATTGTTCTCTTTCTGGGAAAAGAAAATATAAAATTGATTTTTGGAATTATACTGAAATTGGTTTATTTATAAGTGCTTTTTTAATATTAATTAATACTGAAAAATTATTTCCTAAATATGATGAAATAGGAAATTTAATTCATTCAGATAGAAAAAGTGATTTAGCTTTTGTAACAAGAGCTTCAATTTTAAGTGTAAATGATATTTTTGTTTGGTTAAGAATAACAGGAATATTATTAACATATAAAGAATTAGGTCCATTAATAAGAATAATATATTTATTATCTATTGTAGCTGCTAAGTATTTATTAATATATTTAATTATTATGATTTGTGCTGCTACTATTTATACTACTATTTTTTATAAAGCTTCTAAACAATATAGATTATATTCAGTTACTTTTACTACTTTATTTCAAGGTTATTTAAATAATTCTAAAGTCTTTGATTTTGATTATTATAATATGTTTGGGGCTATATTATGTATTACTTTCGTTACTTGTGGAGGATTAATTTTAGTAAATATGTTAATTGCTTTATTATCTAATGAATATACTCAATTAAGTAAAGTAGTTGATGCTGCTCATAGAAGTGTTTTAATCACTTATTTCAAAAGATATAAATGGGATAAAAATTATGGTTATTTAATTTTTTTGACTACTCCTTTAAATATTTTAAATTTTTTCATTATTCCTATTAATATTTTATTCAGGGAAAATAAGAAAAATAATATTATTCAAAATAATGAAATAGAAGATTTTGATTCAAATGAAGCATTAGAACATAGAGATTTAGTAAAAATAGAAAATTCAAGTCAACAAAAATTTAATAAAATAATAAGTAGATTATATTATAGTATATTTTATTTTCCATTTATTTTTTTAATAGAAGCAATTCCTACTTTATTTTTAATTCCAATATGTTATTTTATAGGAATATTTACAATAATAAGTGAATATTATTCTCAAGTTGATAATGCCACATGGAAAAAATATTTAATGACAATATTATTATGGATTTTCTGTGGAATACCTTTTTTAATATATATTTATTGTAGAGATTTATTAGAATTATTTAAAACAATGTTTCTTACAATTGATATATCCAATTATTCAAATGAAAAAAACAGAATAAAAGACTTTATAAATAAAAATGATATAAGAAATTTTTTACAATTTATTCATAAAAGAGAAAAAACCGAACAAAAAGATTTACATACTTTATTTATGGATTTTTTAGAATTTGAAAAGGAAAAAAAAGCAGAAACAGATAAAGAGTTTAAAAATCAAGCAATATATTATCATAAATTAAGAAATGCTGGAAAGACAGTATTAAAAAGAGAAATTATAAATTTAGGTTCATTATATCATTCAAATAAAGATACTTCAAATAAAGAAAAAGAATTCGGAGGAAGATTTACAAAGAGAAATTTAATAATAATAGAAATATTAGAAAATTTTTTAATTGATGATGGAAGTGATAATTTTATAGTAGATATAGATAAAATGAAAATATTATTACCGAAAACAATGAATATAAATAATTCATATATAAAAAGATTAGTTCATACAGATATAGCAAGTTTAAATAAAGCAGTTAATAAAAGGAAAAATAAAGGAAATGCTTTTTTACAACATAAATTATTAAATAAAATTGTTGGTTCTGTTATTAGATTGGATAAAGTTATTGATGCTGAAGGTTATAATGATCCTCTTCAAAGTGAAGAAGCTAAAAAATTAAATAAATTTGAAATTGAAGATAATGAAGATGATTTTTATACTACTTTAGAAGATTTAATCAGAAATATTAGTAATGAAGTTGCTGATAATATTCATGAAACTGAATTAAAAATTTCTGAAGAAGAAAATAAAAATAAAATAAAAAAAATTAAAAATAGACAAAGTGTTGTGAAGAAAAAAATCAGTAATATTCATGACAGCAAAAAAAATTAAAAAGGAATTTTTTTAAGTTTTTAATTTCTTTTTTCCTTTATTTATGGTATATGATGTATTAATTAATTTATTAGTTTTATATAATATATTATTAATTTTTTATTTTTTTTTAATTCATTATTTTTAAATTCAATTATCTTAATTTTAATATTAAAAATGAGTGAACATAAAGTAAAAGAATGGGATAAATATAGTTCTGATAATGATGAAAAAGTAGAAGAAGAAATAAATAAGAAATCAAAAAATAAAAGAAAAAAAAAACAAAAACCAAAAATTGAGGAAGAAATAGAAAAAGAAGAATATACTCAACAAGAAATATTTTTAATTAATAAATTTGTTCCTATGGCTAAAAATTCTTTAGATGAAGATGAAGTTTATGATTTAATCAAAAAAAAAAATTATAATCAAAAAGAAATTGAAGAAGAAATTAAAAAGAAATTAAAATTAATTGAAGAAAAAGGAGAAGAATATGGTTGGACTGAAGTTAAAAAAAAAGTTAAAAAAAGTAAAGAAGAAAAAAAAGAAGATAAACCTAAAAAAACATTTAATAATAATAATAAAAATATTAAAGAAGGAAAAGTAGATAAAAAAAATGAGAAATTTGCTAATAAAAAAAATAATATTCAAAAAAAAGAAAATATAACAGAAAAAGAAGTAAAAGAAGTAAAAGAAGAAAATAAAGAAAATAAAAAACAATTCCAAGAATATAATGAAGAATATAATGAAGAATATGATGAAGAATATGATGATTCTTATTATTATAATAATGTTGAGCAATATAATAATTATAAAAGTAACTATAAGAATAGTTCTAATAATACATATTATAGAAAATATAATAATAATAATAATTATTCAGATAATAAAAATAATAATTTTTATAAAAATTATTCAAATTATTCAAATAATAATTATAATTCAGGATATAAAAAATATAATAATAATTACAATAATAATTATAATAACAATTACAATAACAATTATAATAACAATTACAATAATAATTACAATAATAATTATAATAATAATTATAATAATAATTATAATAATAATTATAATAGCAATTACAATAATAATAATTATTATAATACTAATTACAATAATAATTATTACAATAACAATAATTATAATAATCAATATCATTCAAATGATAAATACAATAAAAGTAATTATTATAATTCTTCAAATTATAATAATCAATATTCTAAAAATTACAAAAAACATTATTATAAAGCAGTAGAATTAGAAGAAATAGAAAATAATGAAATTCCAAAAGAAAATAAAGAAGAAATTTTAGAAAAAAATATAGAAGAAAATAAAGAAGAAAGAGAAGAAATTATAGAAAATAAAAATGATAAAGAATTAATAAATATAGAAGAAAAAAAGAATGAAAATATAGAAGACAAAAATAATGAAAATATAGAAGAAAAAAATATAGAAGGAAATTATACTTTTAATGAAAATTTAAATATACCTTCATCATTTAATATAATGGAAATTTCAAAAGGAGGGGAATTTAACATAGAACCAACAAAAAGAGAAAATAAAACAAATGATTTAGAAAATAAAACAAATGATTTAGAAAATAAATCAGAAATTCCAAATATTTCTCAAAATAATATGAATAATATTAATAATAATATATATATCAATAAAAATTTTGAATATCCTTTTCAAATGATGAATCCGTTTATGTATAATTATATGAATCCTTATATTTCTCAATTTCAATTTAATAATAGAAATTTCCCTTATATGAATTTGATGTATCCTAATTTTAATAATAATATGTATAGAAGAAATAATAATGTTTTTCCTGGAATGATGCCTATGGTTGGTAATTTTCCTATTCAAAATTTTCAAATGGGAGATTTAAATAAAAGCGGAAAAGAAGATAATATCAATAATAAGAATGATGATAAAATTAATGATGATAAAGATAAGAAATAATTTTTTAATGTTTCTTTTTTAAATAAGAAAAAATATAAGATTATTTAAGGAAAAATTATATGGTGATAGAATCAATAAAATAATATTTTCTTTATTTTTTTTCTAAAAATTATAAAAAATTATAAAAATAAAAAATTATAAAAAATTAAATGATTGAATAAATAATTTCACTTTATAATTTCAAAAATCAATTTAAAAAAGTGATGATGTGAATTACAAAATTATTCAGAAAAATCTATGTTAATTATTGAAAGTATAATAATACTTTTTTAATTTAATTTATTTTATTAATAAAATAATCATTATTTTGATTTTTTATCTTTTTTTTGTTTAAATTTTTAAAATAATTTATTTAAATGATTTAAATTTATAATTTTTTTATTTTATTATTTTTTAATCAAATGAAAATATCAATTTTTTAAAATTTATTTTAAAATAACTTTTTTAAACTAATTTATAAAAATATTTGGGGATTGGGCCCAATCCCCAATCCCCAATCCCCAATCCCCAAAATTTATAATTATAATATTTTACACTATATTTTTAAAAAATTATAATTGATTTATTTTTATTTAAAATATAAATATAAAATAAACAATAAATATCATATTTCTTTAAAAAATATTTAATTAATAATTTAAAAATTAATTGTTCTAAATAAAAAAAATTTATTTTAATATTAATTACTATTCAACAAAATTTAAAAACATAAATTCTGAATATTTTATTTATATTGACTTTTTCCTTATATTTTCAAATAAAAGTTAAATATTTAAATTATAATAAAACACAAATTGTGTTAGGGGTTTTGGTTTCAAAAATAATATAATATTATATCTTAAACAAGATAATTAATATAATTAAAATTTATATATATATCATTTATATTTTATTTTATATCAATTTTATTTATAAAAATCATTTTCTACTCTAAGTAAGCAAAATATTAAAATTATTGAATAATTCATAAAATATCTTTTAGATTTTTCCTTTATTATATTAAAAAATACCTTCTTTATAAAATATTATTTAAAAAAATCATTTTTTTTTCTTTTTTAATATTTTTAAATTTAAAAAATATATCTATAAATATGAAAGTTTTAGAAGAAAAATTCCAATATTCAAATGTAATAAGAAATGGTGCTGGTACATATTAAAATGTATATAGAGCACTAGACAAAAAAAATCAGATTTATGTTGCAATAAAAGAAATAGATAAATTAAGATTTAATCAATCAAAAGAGGTATTAAAAAATGAAGTCGAAATAATGAAAAAAATACAAAATGAAAATAGTATAGAATTCAAAGAAATGTTAGAAACAAATGATTATTTTTATATAGTAACTGAATATTGTGAATATGATTTAGAAACTTATATTAACCAAAAAAGAAAAAAACCATTTTCAGTAAATGAAATAAGAGAAGCATTAATTCAAATAAATAATACATTAAAATTAATGATAAAAGAACAATTAAATCACAGAGATTTAAAACCAAAAAATATTTTAATATCATTAGGCACATTAAATAAAAATATTATTAAATTATCTGATTATGGTTCATCAAAAACAATTTCTAAAACAATGAGTATTGCAGGAACGCCTTTAACAATGGCCCCTGAAATTTTAAATGATGAAAAAGATTTATCAAAAGGAGATTTATGGAGTATTGGAATTATTATTTATTATATGTATTTTAATGAATATCCTTATAATGGAAAAAATGAACATATATTATTTAAAGATATTACTTCTGGTAAAAAATTGAAAAATATTGATGATAAAGAATTAAATGATTTAATGAATAGGTTATTACAAATTAATATTAATGAAAGAATATCATGGGATGAATATTTTAATCATAGTTTTTTTAAAAGTGATAATTTAGATAATAAAAATTTGGAAAATTTACCTTTTTTTGATTTTAAATGTAAAATACATTCTCAAAATTTTAATTCTTATTGTCAAAATTGTCAATTGAATATATGTGAATCTTGTTTAGAAAAACATAATACCCATAAAATTATTCCATTTAATAATATTGGGTTAAATAATGATGAAATAAATAAAAGTGAAAAATTATTTAAAGAGATTGAAAATAATATAAATTTATTTAATAAAATTAAAAGTGAAATTCAATCAATTTTTCATAAAATGAAATTAGTTAAAGA